>JACLAB010000679.1_pt1 | contig 29710 bp, 19 predicted proteins | sample 8027921 | NCBI WGS metagenome assembly JACLAB01 (sample SAMN15725117, study PRJNA655200) | protist metagenome | isolation source: fluorescence activated cell sorting (FACS) single amplified genomes of... | place: USA: West Boothbay Harbor, Gulf of Maine | collected 2000-07-19 | reverse complement strand
ACTTACATAGTCTGCACGAGGTTCCAATGGCATCATCACACGTTATCGCGAATACACGTAAATGGCGTGTTACAATTGAGATGGATATGTTATCAGACTTTGATCCATATCAGTTGGACTTTGCAAAGTTGGTTGATGCTCAAGGTGGGGAATACGTCTCTGCGTATGTTGAAGACTTAGATATTCCTGTAGATAAGATGTTTTAAGATATACTATAGATTGGTGCCAGCAGATATAATTTAATATTAAAATCCTTATGAGTTGTGGTGGACAATTCGTAAGGATTTTTTTATGATGTTTTTTTATTAAAAAAATATTGCAGGGGGAGTGTCGATGTGTTGATCAGGAAGTTACCCCACTCCCGTTGTTGCTGATTGTCTTTAAATTATAGCGAATTCTATCTGCAATGGGGATAGAGTGTGCCAGTTCTACAAGTGGATTTTGATGGTTGCCAGGGTGCCTTGGTGGGGTTATGTTGGTCACAAGTCAACCACCACAGACTCATGGGCACCAGATCACGAATCGGCATCGAACTCTCAGATCACAGCGTCGTCAGTGCTTACTGCCACTGGGATGGATACCCTTCGGGCAATGGCAGGACACTGGTGAAGCACTACCAGGAGCGCGAAGCAGTTAAAGAGTTGATTGATGGCGGGTCAATGTCATCACTGCGAACACGTAACACCTGGAACTGTGGCAAAATCTTAAGAGATGAGAACGGAGAGTACATCCGTGACGCTGAAGGTCAAATTATGTCAGAAGGTGACAGAGAACCACAACCACAGTATCACTCCGAACGTGGTGAATCATTGAATGTGATGCACTCATCGTTTGATCAGTTCACAAAAGACAACTGTGATGAGGAGTTTGTGTATCTCTACAGTTTGGATGATGAGTGGAAGTGCTGGGAGTTGGAGCGGGTCAGGTCATCTGCTGGAGTATGGTACAATAAAACCATACGCACGGAGATTCCAGCATGATCCTTGAAGACGACTATTGGTTAGACAATGCCTTCATGGCAGCACTTGAAGAGAGAGCAGCATTCTTTGAGGTAACGGTAGACTATTACCTTGAAGAGTTCTTCTGCTCAGATCTCGACGAGCACATGTCACACGTTCTCGACTAGCACACGCAATCATTCATCATGTCATCACAATTCCATTCACTCAAAGCACTCAAAGCAAGAGTTGACAATCTCATTGAACAACAAGGAGAAGATGCACCAATGGCAGCATGGATCTATACATCTGAAGATGTTGTCAAGTATGATGAAGAAGGAGATGAGGTACAACAACCTCAAGCACTATGTAATAGTGTCTTATGCAATCTTCAAGACTATGATTGCGTTCATCAATCAATTGTTGATGCAATTGAGAGTGAGATGGAATGGTTAGAGAATAACAAGGTGGCAGCATGACAAACTTTAAAACATACTTAGTCACTGCAATTGAACTTGATTGGGATGATGAACTGGATGAAGAAGGACCAATAGATGAAGATATAAAAAAAGATATTGTATCAGATTGTCTCGGAGAATGGTTTGCATACAGTGAAGATCACCTCATAGACGATTTGAGTGATACTGCTGGATTTTGTATTAAATCGTTAGAATACAAATTCATAATGCCTTAAGGTTTGAATGGTTGGCAAGGCATCCCGCCGTGGTATTGTTTGGAGGTCAACCACCACAAGACACCATGGACAACTGGAGCACTAACGAAGGAATCGCTTTTGTGATCGATGATCGCTTGGCAAAGATCAACGACATGCTTTTTGAGGAGCACTGTGGATGGTGCCACGACCTGTCGGAGGGTGACACCTGCCACACGACCGATGCCATCCGTATGATGCTGGAGGGCATGGGAGATCGTGAGATCGCAGATTCTGTGATGAGCGACTTTGACCCAACACCACAAGAAACATCATTCGACATGTTCTAAAGAAATGTGACAGGGGGTTCACAACGCTCCCTGATCATGTATTGTAGACAAGTCAACCAAACCACCACCAATGACATGTTCGCTTCCATCATCCGCACCGCAGTCCGTTCCCACCTTATCAATGGCGGACCTCAAACTTGCTCACAAGTGGTTGCTGCTATGGGACTCGATCCCCAGCGCCACAAGGGGACCATCCACGCCATCATGTGTGACCTGGAATCCAGCGGAGTGCTTTGGGCAGAACTGCACCACAAGACACTGAAGCGCACCAAGTGGCACATTGCCCCAGGCATGATCCGCAAGCGTGACAGACTCGCTGCTGCATTCTCCATTGTGTGAACAATAGTTACGGGAGGGGTCACACTCTCCCTCTTTGTTCGCTATGATTTGAAAGTTCACCACCACAGGACACCATGACAAGCACCGATTGGGAATCAGGACTCCGTGGATTCCGCGACCAGATGGAACCCTCACTCTTTGAGGCAGTTGATTGGGTTTGTCAGACTCACGACCTGCAAAGGACTGATACGCTGGTTGAGGAGGTTGAAAAAGTTCTCTTAGAAGACGACTGGTTCAACGATCCCAACAGTGTCATGTCTTACCATCACTATTGATCAATTGGGGCATTCGCCCCTTTTTTTTAACATTCTGTAACTATCAATAGATTCTACCTTCAGTCTAGCACATGGGGGAAAGCACCTGTCAACACATTGAAATATATTGTTACTGACAATAGGCTCTACCCCAATTCTAGCATTTTTTTAACCATAAAACAACCAGTTCAACCAGTTTGCAAAGTGGCACAAGCGGATTCGATCGATCTCCTCCTCTCTCCCCCCCCGACTATCCGTGCTATATTTTCTATAAGTTGAACCACCACCATGAACGCCCAACTTGAGATGTTATCAGCACGGGAACAATTGATGGAAGATATCGACGCTATTGTTGATGGAGAACTTAATGGCATCATTAGTGATGGATTGAGAGATGAGTTGGTAAGGCGTCTATGTGATGCTGCCTGTAAGAACTTCCCTGTGACACTCAAGGAAGTGGCACAAACCCCCTTCACAGCAGACTCAGACAGACTATAATAAAGACATCAAGCGGGGGTGATGCATCCCGCTCAAAACAACATCAACATTCAATCGCTTTTTTATTATCATGATCAACACATTCACTTCTTCTGCAATCGAAGCACTTAGCACCAACGATGACGGTCAGATCCTCGTCACCTTCACTGGTGGTCGCCAGTACACCTACGGCGTTGAGAGCGTTGAGGCGTTCTGCACTGCCTTCAATGCTGCCGCTTCCAAGGGTCGTTTTGTGAACCAGGAAATCAAGGCAGAAGTCCTCACCAGCGTTGCTGTCTGAGATCTCGACTAGACGTGCGCTCATAAGTCTCGACTAGGTGAGCGCATTTTACATACGTGATATTCTATCATATGATCAACTAGTCCTCACACCTAGTTCATGTCATATGGTAGGATATCGTTAATTCAATCATTCTCCTTCTCTACCATGTCTACTCAAATTGGAATCGAAGGATCTGTGCTTGCTTCACCAAAGTCTAGTAAAGCGAAGAATCGATTCTGTAACTTAATGTCATGCGATCCCGTATGCGTTGTGGAGCAGATTAGAGATGGAAGAATGTTCCTCCGAAGTGCTAACAACCGTTACCACTTTTGGGTTGACGTGTCAAGCAGTGTAGATTGGTTTATAGATTAATGCTGATGAGAATCAGTCTCAAGGGTCTGTGGTGGGTTACTGCTACTGATTCTCATTAGAATTATGCCAGTTCTGGAATCGTCTTATGACAGTTCTGGGATTGGCATTTTGATTTGGATTAAAATCTATTATCACTAAACTCTAAAATGTCAACCGATTATCAGGGTTACAGAACTTAGATTGTCTTAAGGTTTAAGGGGTTGGCAAGGCGGTTCAGAGCGGGCATGATGGATGCAAGTTCAACCCACCACACCGAACCCATGGCGCACACTGACAGCATCATCGCTACATTCTTCCAAAGCAACATTTTGGATCGGCAGATTGGCATGAGTTGGTACAACAATGCCCACTCAATAAGTGTTACTTTTGCCCATAAGTATGGATTCACAATTGAACAGATAGCGGGTGCAATCGCTGCGCTATCTCCAAACAATAAATGGGATCGTAACATCCATGATGCAGAACAACTAGCAAGGGCGATTAGTATTGGATTAGATCCAAACGAGATTAAAGTTTGCACGTTTGGTAAGAATAAAGCGAAGGCGATCGAGATACTTAAGGGAGCGAATTACGAGGAAATAAAGTTAATCTTAAAAGGTCAGAAAGTAACAGCGTTTTTTGAAAACATCGCTTGCAACGGTATCATCGACGCACCCGTAATCGATGGGCATGCCTACAACATCTACAACGGCACTGTGAGCGGTCTCAAGGAGGTTCCCTCCATGACGCCTAAAGCGTTCGCGAGAATCCAAGACGCCTACAGGGACGCCGCTAGGATCGCCTCTCAGGTGACGGGCGAGACAATCACAGCAACGCAGATTCAGGCGATCACCTGGGTTTCGTACCGTCGCATTAACAAAGGACTGATCTGAACCACTAGCACCGATCGCCCTTAACGCAACCGCTTAAGGGTAGATTGACACAATCAGCGACTGATCAGCACTCCTTATGGGGTGCTTTTTTTATGTCCGTAATTGTTTCAGTTGGTTACAGTATTTCGGGGTGGACAGAAATATTAGTGGCACAATGGCAGTTATAATCAGTTACAAAGCGAAAATGGACAGTTCGTGGATTGGCACAGTCGCTGAGATCCATTGGTATGACTGGGTTCTCAGGGGTGTGGACACATTCGTGAGTGGCACATGCCATTGATCAGCAGTCGTTATGGCAGTCTATGGGTATGATAAGGTATACTTATGTGTGCCCCTGAACCCCCCCCCCGTTCAAAAACGGGTAACTACCCTAACCTACAGAGGTGACAATTCGAGTGAGTGCTTTCGAGTTCATAAAAAAAATTCCGCCCAAAAAAATTTAAGCAAAAGGGTGTTATAATAATACCAATGAGAATTTTCAAGATGCCCCGCCGAAGAACTCCTTATTGGAATATGTGGAGGGTCATCCTAACATATTGGATTGCTCGACACCCAAAACCATTCTTGGTAGTTCTTGGAATTTTCATTGCTGCTCTATATAATTCTGTAGCGAATTAGACCATTATGGATAAGATGTATCATATCTACGATATCAAAAGCAAATGTGAGTATGCAGTACTCAATGAGGATGATTTTAATGTGATATGGGAATCTCTTGACCAAACAAAATATGAGTATGAAGAATTGACGGTTGACCACACTGTTGTCGTAGATTCATCATATTGACACGTTATAGATAAACTGTTAGAATTGAACTGAAGAAAATTCAAAATTATGGCAAAAGGATTTACTGTTAAGGCGGCTGCGCCAACTAAGCCCAAAGAGGAATGGGATTACCAAGCAATTAAAGAGCGTATGCGAGGGAAGACAATTGTTTTTTGTCTACCTGGTCGTAGTTGCTCTTATACATTTCTGAAGAGTTTTGTGCAATTATCATTTGATCTTGTACAGAATGGTATGAGTATTCAGATCAGTCAAGATTATTCTTCTATGGTTAACTTTGCACGTTGCAAGGTTCTTGGAGCGAATGTTTTGCGTGGTCCAAAGCAAATTCCATGGGATGGCAAACTAGAGTATGATTATCAACTATGGATTGATAATGACATTGTGTTTAATACTGAAAAATTCTGGCAACTATGTGATCTTGCAGTTCCTGGTGCAGACAAGGACGGTATTCCACAATCTGAGCGAGAGATCGCAGCTGGTTGGTATGCTACCGAAGATGGCATGACTACCTCTGTTGCACACTGGTTAGAAGAAGATGACTTCCGTAAGAACGGTGGTGTTATGAATCATGAGACTGTAGAGTCTATGTCAAAACGTCGTAAGCCCTTCACTGTTGATTACACAGGTTTTGGATGGGTTATGATTCGTAAGGGTGTCTTTGAGCGTCTCGAATACCCTTGGTTTGCTCCTAAGATGCAAGTCTTTGAATCTGGTGCCGTACAAGATATGTGTGGAGAAGACGTATCATTCTGTTTAGATGCTAAGGAAGAAGGTGTCGAGACTTGGTGTGACCCTCGTATTCGTGTTGGTCATGAGAAACTTCGTGTTATCTGATGGATCGTATTAAGATCACATATGAGGGCCGTGTCATTTATAATGATTTGTCCCTTGAAGAAGCATCAGAGATTTTAGAATCAATCGCAGAAGACTTTTATGATGGGTCAGATATTGATCCATCAAAAATTAAACTTGAACCTATTAATTAATTATGGCAAAAAGAAGATCATTCAGTGGTGCAGATACAATTCAATCGCACCCCAAAAAAACTCGGCAAGGCAATGGAGCACATACAAAATACGCCGCAAGCTCTCGTAATGCAAAATCTAAACGTTATCGTGGTCAAGGTAAAGGTTGATTAAATAGTGTACTTATAATATAAGTACAATGGCAGCAGTAATATGTAATCTTCCTTCAGTTGAAGTATGGGTACGTAAAGAATATCTTACGGATCATCAATCTGGACATGGAGAATTTGTTAAGGGCGTTTGGGTATCGTGCAAATCGATTCCTGGACGCGCTTTTTATTTTGAGACATACTTACCAGAGTATGCTGCAATGTATGATAAATTACCCATCAGCGCCTTTGTAAGTGCCCCTGAGACCCCTTCTCCAGACATGAACCTACCAAACCTACAGTTCTGGAATTGTATGGATTATGGAGTCATATCAATCCATAAGCAATTTATTGCTTCTATGGATTTTGAACTATATACTAGGGACCATGGTATTCAAAAAGGAACCTATATTTGCACAATAGACAACTATCATCAGGATCCTGATGTAATTGACTACGCTACAAGCGAAAATCCAGCAGAACATAAATCACATAACTTGATTGAGTTGGAAAATGGACAGTATGCATTGTATCCAAACAACAGAATGCGTATTTTTGACAACAGTTTAACACCTGTTGAACCAAAAATGCCTGATTTTAAAGTTTCAACTCAGTATTATAGTGTTGAAAATGGTTACGAACGCCTTGGAATGGGTAGGGAGGATGAATATTTTTGGAAAACAGCAAAAGAACGTGAAATTCGTAAAATTTGCGATAATTGTGGCAAAAATCCATGTGATCCGCGTTGTGCAAACAGTGTAAATTAATGTAAACAGTCCAAAATCTATAGTTTATCTAACAAGGAGTAAAAAATGGGAAATTATCACAAAGTTGACAAAGGAGAATTCTTCATTGAAGAAGGGATGACTCTAATTACCGAAGTTGATAGTGACAAATATCTTACTAAAGCACAAAAACGTCGTAGAACACAAGAAACTGAAGAAATTTATCAAATCCCAGAAGATTCTGATAATCTTTTACATGAATAAAGATGGCATAAATAAAATTAACATAAAGTTTTCACAAATATCATGCCATTAGAGCGTGTTAGTAAAGGTTTTAAAGACATAAGTCTTTCTTTAAAGAAAAATCCTTTAACAAGAGACATTCTTACATTAAAAAATGAATATGCTATCTCACGCGCCTTACAGAATTTAGTATTGACCGTCAAAGGTGAAAAATTTTTTAATTTAAATCTCGGTTGTGATGCAAATAGACTATTATTTGAAAATATTGACTTTTTTACTGCAAAAAGCTTAAAAGATGAAATTGCTTCTACAATAAAAAATTATGAACCAAGAGTGGAATTAAAAGAAGTATTTGTATTGCCAAATTATGACGAGGGTCGGATGGATGTGACTATCAAATATTCAATAATTGGAATAAATTCCCGTCCTCAACAATTGCAATTTATTTTACTGCCATCTCGATAAATGTCATTAGTCAACGTAGCATCTTTAGACTTTGAAGAAATCAAAGAATCGATAAAAAGTTATCTGAGAGCAGATGGCAAGTTTACCGACTATGATTTTGATGGATCTAACTTTTCAATACTCTTAGATACATTAGCATATAACACTTACATAAGTGCTTACAATGCCAATATGTTGACAAATGAAGTATTTCTTGATGGTGCAACATTAAGAGAGAATGTTGTATCATTAGCAAGAAATATTGGATATCTTCCAAAATCGATAACAGCATCAAAAGCTAAAATATCATTATTTGCCGACATATCAAATTTTGCAACCACTCCAGTATCAGTAACATTAAGAAAGGGTATTGTAGCAACCTCTAGTGTTAGTTACAGTGGTCGTAGTTATGTTTATTCAATTCCAGATGATATTACTGTTCCAGTATCTAACGGAATATCGGTATTTGATGATTTTGATATCTATGAAGGTGCATACGTACAAAATACATTCACTGTAGACAGTAACAATAAAAATCAAAGATTCTTATTGCAAAATCCTAGAATTGATACGGATTTAATTAGAGTAGAAGTAAGAGAAAGTAAAAATAGTAATATATCTAGATTTTATAAATTTGCAGATAATATAGTTAATGTTAAAGAAACTGATGACATATTTTTTGTCAACGAAGTTGAGGATCAAAGATACGAATTAATATTTGGTGATGGATCCTTTGGTAGCAAGTTAAATAATGGTAATTTTATTGTGGTGACATATGTTGTTACAAATGGAGAAAGTGCCAACGGAATAAATTCATTTAAGTTTGCTGGAAGATTCTTTGATAATAATGGTAGTTCAATAACAATCCCAGGACCCTCCTTAACGACCGTAGAAGAGGCGGGATATGGGTCCGCTATAGAATCTATAGAGTCAATTAAAAAACTCGCTCCAAGGGTATATGCGTCCCAGAACAGGGCAGTTACAGCGTCTGACTATGAAGCATTGATTCCTCAAATATATCCAGAAACAGAATCAGTTTCAGTCTTTGGTGGAGAAGAATTGACACCACCAAAATATGGAAAGGTATTTATTACAGTCAAACCAAAGAATGCATCATACATACCAACCATTGTAAAAGATAATATAAAAACTGCTTTACGATTATACTCTGTTGCTGGGATTGTACCAGAATTTACTGATCTGAAGTATCTTTATATCGAATATAATACCAATGTTTACTATAATCGCAATCTTGGAACTGCTTCAAATGCAAAAGAGGCAGTTATTACAAATATAAATTCATATTCAGCGTCTGATGAATTAAATAGATATGGATCTAGATTTAAATATAGTAAATTCCTAAAACTTATTGACGATTCTTCTGGTTCAATTACATCAAACATTACAACTATTGAAATTAGAAGAGATTTAAAAGTCAATATTGGTGTATTCTCAGAATATGAATTATGCTTTGGCAATGCATTTTATATCAAAAACTCTTCTGGATACAATGTAAGGACAAGTGGGATATCTGTAGAAGGTGTGACAGGAACGGTTTACATATCAGATAAACCAATTGATAAGAATTCAGGAACAATATTTTTATTTAAACTTGATGCAAATCGCCAACCAGTTATTGTTCGCACTAATATTGGAACAATTGATTATCTGAAGGGCGAATTAAAAATTACTGCGACAAATATAATCAATACAACAAAAGAAAAGTTCGGTGATAAAATTATGGAAGTATCATCTTTAACAGAATCTAATGATATCATTGGTCTTCAAGATTTATATTTGCAGTTGGACACAACTAGTTCTAGTGTAAATATAATATCAGATGTTATCTCCTCAGGAATTGATCTATCGGGATCACAATACATAGTATCATCAAGTTACACTAACGAAACATACGTAAGACTGTAAGGATATGCAAAGAGTTAAAATCCAAAATTTAATCCAAGATCAACTTCCAGATTTTGTTGTTCAGTCATATCCAGAATTTGTATCGTTCCTTGAAGATTATTATACGGGATTAGAATCTTCTGCTGGTGTTCTTGATATCATTAATAACATTGACAAACACACTAAACTAGAAAATATATCTGATTTAGTTTTTACTACTGAATTAAGTTCTACATCAGGATATAATGATACCCAGATTCAAGTTAAGAGTACGGAAGGATTTCCAACAACAAGTGGTCTTATTAAAATAGATGCTGAGATAATTTATTATAAAACAAAAACTAACACTACTTTTGAAGGTTGTTCTAGAGGATTTAGTGGGATTACATCATATTTTAGTGATGATGCCGAAGGTATAACCTTTGAATCTACTGATAGGGACCAACATTTAGTTGAATCTCAGGTATTTAATCTAAATTCTCTATTTTTAGTCGAACTTTATAAAAAACATAAACGTCAATATGCTCCTGGATTTGACAATCAAGATTTTTATGGGGAGATTAATGAACCAGTTGTTGTATCTAGATTAAAAGATTTTTATGCATCAAAAGGTTCTGATAGGTCATTTGATGTTCTATTTAAATTGCTTTGGGGCACTCAAGTTAATGTAGTTAAACCAAGAGATTTTCTAATTCAAGCATCGGATGCAGATTATCGTATTGTTAGAGATCTCGTTGTAGAGAGACTTGAGGGTAATCCTAATAATTTGATTAACAAGACATTATTTCAAGATGAATCTAACAATATTAGCAGAGCATCTGGAACTATCACTAATATTGAGCAGATATTTAAAAATGGTAGAGAGTACTTTGTACTCAGTTTAGATTATAATCCAGATCTAGAAGTTTTTAAATTTGCGGTACATCCAAAAACAAGAATTACTGATCCAGTAGGTTTAGGGCAAACATATCTTGATGTTGACTCCACTCTTAGTTTCAAAGACAGCGGCACTCTAGTTGCATTTGACAATGATATTAGGTATGAAATAGATTATCAAAGTAGAAGTTCTACTCAATTCTTTGGGTTAACATCACCAATTAGTATTGGTTTAAATGCGGAAATCACTACTCCAGATTATGTATATTCTACTGATATTAATGGTTCAGAAGATATCAAAGTAAAGATCACTGGTGTTTTAAGTGATCTAAATTATGATAAAGAAAATGCATATTATTATAGTATAGATGATGAAATTCAAATCGTATCTGTCGGTAAAGATAGTCTAGATCCAATAAAAAGAAGTTGGATTGTCAATTGTACACCAGAATATGAAATTGAATCAATTGTAAAAGTTGCTTTGAAATTGAATGGTGCTGCTCAATACAGAGTAACTACATTTGACGAGAATGTATTTACTTTAGGCGATGTTGGTACTGTAAAAGGTTCTGATGGAAAAGAATATGATATTTTTGTTATTGCAGTTTCAAATAAAAAAGAATTTGATATCAACTTAACCACACAGATTGATACAGCAAATACAAAATATTCTATAAGAAAGGGAATATCAAGAGCAAAGTCCCTCAATAATTCACAGATAAACATTTTTTCTGCAAATATTCAAAATGTTTATCTAAAAGAAGTTGGAAAAAAATTAGTAAAAAGTGTTAATATTGTTACTAATGAAATTGATACAAATACTATACCTATTGAAGATACTTATGTATTGACTCCATCTTTACCCGATTATTATAATAATCCAATAGATATTGAAGATTTATCTATATTATTTTCTGGTCAGTATGATGGAGAGGATCTTAATGTAGGATCAAATTCATTTATAACTGGAGATGCTGTTTATTATTCATACAATAATGATATTGGTCTCAATATACAAGAAGGTCAGTATTTTGTATATAAGGTCAATGCATCAACAATAAGACTTACTACAAGTAGATCAAATATTAGAAGTGGAATATTTGTAAGAGTTTTTGGAACAATTAGTAATAATAAATTAGAATTATTAAGAAATACTGGTAAAGTAATAACACCACAAAACTTAATCCGAAAATTTAGTGAACCAAAACCAGCAAAGATAAAGTCAGAAAGGACTACAGTAGCAGGATCAAGTACTGGATTGTTTGTTAATGGTGTTGAATTAATAAATTACAAGTCTTCGGATACTATTTTTTATGGTCCTATAGAATCAATTAAAGTAGCATCTTTCGGAGATTCTAATTATGATGTAATAAATCCACCAGTATTATCAATTACTGATTCGGAACCATCTGCTGGAGTAGGATTTGGAACTGATGTGGAAGGAGTTTGTAATGTTGTTGGATCTTTATCGAGGATCAATATTCTTGATAAAGGATTTGACTACCCATCCAACCCCAAAATAACTATTTCTGGTGGAAATGGTAGTGGCGCAATCGCAAATTGTAATATATCAAAAATCACTCATTACAACGAATTCAATGCTGGAAATTTATACGATGATGTGAACATAAGTTTGAGCACAATAACATTTAATATAGATCATAAATTTAGAGACTCTGAGAAAGTAGTTTACAACTCTCAAAATCAAACTATTGTTGATGGATTGATAGATGGATCAATCTATTTTATAAAAACACTTGATACCAGAAGCATTAAACTTTTCAGTACTTATGAAGATGCTAATATTGGTATTAATACGATTCAATTTATTGGATATGGTGAAGGTCTACAGAGAATACAATCATTCGATAAAAAGAATGTAATTTCATCTATTGAAGTTGAGAATAGTGGTTCTGGATATGAAAATAAAACTTTATTCTTTAAAAAAGATAATATCAATATCTACGATAATAAGATTAATATATTAAATCATGGTTATAAAGAAAAGCAAATAATTATTTTTAATACTGAAGGATCATTACCTGTAGGAATCTCCTCCATAGAAAAATACTATGTTAGTGTAGTTGATCAAAATTCATTTAGAATATCTGAAGTAGTAAATGTTGGTTCTTCATCTACAGTTTCTACTGATTATAACTTCATAAACAAAAGATTTATTGCCCTAAGTGCTAGTGGTGAAGGGCAGCATACTATCAAGTATGAACCAATTACAGTTAATGTAGAATCACCTATTGGTATTAATACAGTACCTGGACAAGATTTTAGGGTTAAAATTGAACCAGTTTTTATTGGTAGAATTGACTCAGTATCATTAAAAAATAATGGATCTAATTATGGTTCACCCAATATTTTGAATTATAATAGACAACCAGAGTTTGAATTGATTAGTGGATCTTTAGCACAACTTACACCAATTATATCATCTTTTGGTGAACTAATTGGTGTAGTTATTAACAATGGTGGACAAAATTATAACTCGCCACCACTTATTTCAGTGCTTGGTGATGGTACAGGTGCAATATTAACGCCAATCCTAGAAAATGGAGCAATTGTTGATACTATTATTATTGATGGTGGATCTGGTTATAAACAAGTTACTTCATCTATTAATGTAATTCCTACAGGATCAGGTGCTCAGTTCTCAGCAAATATTAGGCAGTTTACCATTAATAATAATGAAAGGGTAATTGTATCTCAAAAAATCAACTCTGATGACGGAATAATTTCTCCATCATTAACTAGTGCCAGGGGTCTCCAATATACTCATGGATATCTCAGTAGAGGGTTAAGAAGAAAATTATTATCTACATCTATTGATAACAATGGAGATACGATCTATAGGGATGATATTGATAATGATATTAATGGTTCTAATTTATATCATTCTCCTATAGTTGGGTGTGCATATGATGGAAATCCAATATATGGTCCGTATGGTTATGCAAATAAGGAAGGTGGTGAAATTAAACTTATGAAATCTGGGTATTCTATAAGATTGGGTACAATTAGGCCCCCAATTTCAGAATTTCCTTCAGGAATATTTGTTGAAGATTATGTTTTTGTAGGGAATGGAGATCTAGATATACACAATGGTAGGTTTTGCAAAACACCAGAATATCCAAATGGAATTTATGCATACTTCTGCACATTCAACTCAGTTCAAGATTCTAGTGGACCATTTAATGGTTTCTTAAGACCAGTATTTCCATATGTAATTGGAAAGTCATTTAAATCAAATCCAATAGATTTTAATTTCAATCAGTTCTCAAGTTTAGATTCTATAGATATTTCAGATTTGGATCTGACAAGATATACTGGAAATCTAGGTCTTTTGAATAGTAAGACAAATTATCAAGGATTTATACAACCAAATCTTTTTTCGGAAGGATTTGGTTTAATTTCCGATATTAGTCCTGGACAACTTTCAGAATTAAAAATTATCAATAAAGGAAATAATTATGCTGTAAATGATAGCATATTTTTTGATAATACAGGATCTGATGGTAGTGGAGCATATGCAAGAGTATCTAAAATCGAAGGTAGACCTGTAGACAATATTTCCTTTGATTCCAAATCCCTAAAAGGAGTTCAATTATTACCAGATGGTACTGATGGAAGATATGTTGGATTTGCAAGTACTTCTCATGGATTTTTTAGTGGAGATATTGTATCCATACAAAATGTAAATATATTATCTACAGAACTTTCAAATGTTTATTCTGTTGGAGTATCTACAAATATTATTACTGCGGCACAGTCTATAGGTAGTACTGCAAATACTGGTATTGTTACGTATATTGGTGTTAGTGGAAATATATCCTTCCCTACAACATCTACAAATGACTTATATACCTGTAATGGTGAGTTGATTCGTATATTAAATATAAATCAAAATACTAGTAGATTAAAAATTCAAAGATCACTAAACGGAATATCTGCAAGTATTTCTAATGGAGATTTTCTAATAGAAAATCCAAGAAAACTAATTGTCAATACTGGATTCACTACAAGTACTGAATATGAATTGGATAGGGAAGTTTATTTTAATCCAGCAGAATCTATCACAATTGCTTCTGAGAATTTTGTTCTATATTCGGAACCAGTTTCACCTTCAGTTTTATCTGCATGGGATTATTACGTAGTTGGTGTTGGAACTGGATCAATTGATTACTATAATGCCAAATCACCAACTTCCTCTCCCAATGCTGCAAAAGTATCTATAGCATCTACTACTGGTTCTTCTGATGGATTTGGAATTGAATGTGGAACTTTTGGATTATCTGCAGTTGACAATACAGTATCAGTATTTTTAAAAGGTGCTTCAAGCAATCAGCAAGTATATATTATTCTTGAAGATGGATTGTCATATTATTCATCCTTAGTAACATTATCTGAAGATTGGAAAAGATATTCATTTACTGCATTTACAGACGCAGGAACCCATAGAGTAAAAATAGGAACCCTGGGAACAGAGAATTTACTATTAAATTCAACAGCATATTTTTATGTTTGGGGTCTTCAAGTTGAACAGGGCAATGTTCGTAGTGGATACTATGGAACATCTGGTTCTGCTATTGCAAGATCTGTAGGTGTCTCAGGATTAAATTTACTCAATAATAGAGAAGATAGTGAAAAATCTTTGATTAGTGGTATAATCAATACATTTTATATCCCATCTCATGGGTTTAGTACTGGGGAGTTATTGACATATAGAGTTGGATTGGGTGAAACTGGTGCAAAAGTTTCTACTGCATCATCCCAATTCCCGTTAGAAGATGGTGATAGAGTCTATGCTGCAGTATATGATTCAAATACTATTGGAATATCAACACAAAAAGTTGGTGTTGGTAGTACTGGTGGTTTTGTTGGTCTTGGATCAGATACTTTAACATTATACGGACTATTAGATTATGGATCCTCAGAATTAAATAGTTTCCAAACAAATAAAGAAGTTTTTATTAGTGCAGATTTTTACAAAAAAACTGCTAGTGTAGTTACAGAATCGCCACATGGTTTATCTGATGGAGATAAAATTAATATTGGGGTATTGTCTGGAATTAATACTTCAGTGATAATTGCATATGATGACCTCAACCGAAGACTGGTTGCAGATCCAAAATCATTTGTAAATTCAGATGTTAACACATCAAATAACACAATACGAATTATAAATCACGGTTACAAAAATGCACAAAAAATTATTTTAAATACCGCAAATCCACCTATTGGCGTTGAAAACGGTAAAATTTATTATTTGATAATAATTGATGATAATACTATCCAATTATCCGAGTTTTACTATGAGGTAATTACTTCGGATAGAGATGTTCAAGTACTTATACTATCTTCACAATTTGCAGGTACAATATCAAAAATTAATCCAGAAGTAAACGTTGTTCGTAATTCAACAATAATCTTTGATTTAAGTGACCAAACATTATCAGCAAATTCTCTTCCATCCTTTGATTTTCACTTATATACTAATTCAGATTTTGATGATGAGTATTTTACATCTGAGGACAGTATTGGTGCATTTGATGTTAAAACTACGGGAGTTATGGGAGAACCTGGAGCAAAATTAGAATTAATTATTGATGATTCTGTTCCAAATAGTCTATATTATAATTTGACTCCATTAAATTATAATGGAGCAGCACAATCAAAACTAGAAATTGTAACGGACAAATTTAATGTTTTAAACAATAATAAGTTGTCTGTATTAGACAGTTTATATTCTACTACCGCAGTTGTAACTGGAGTTGGTTCAACAACATTTAACTATACTATCAAGAAAACACCAGAAAGACTTCAATATTCAAGTACTGAGGCAATTATTACATACAAAACAGATTCTCTATCAGCTATTGGTCCAGTATCTGAAGTATCACTAGATTCACCTGGTCGTGCATATACAACACTACCTACTGTAAAAAAAGTAGTATCTGGAGTAGGAACTAATGCAATTTTCTTACCAAGTAGTAACAATATAGGCATACCAAATGAGGTCACTTTGACGGATATTGGTTTCGATTATCCATCAGATCAAACACTAAGACCATCTGCCCAATTCCCATACACATATAAAATTGAACCACTTTCAAAACTTGACAATATCAAAATAATAAGTCCAGGAACAAATTATTTTATTCCTCCACAATTGGTTGTTTTGGATGGATTTACTGGAAGAATTAATTCTGAAGTGTCTTTAGACTATGATATTGGGGATACAGAAGTAAAAATCATAAGAAATACAAGTGGTCTTTATAATATTATACCAAGAATTATACCAACAAATAATCCAAATGGAATTAGAATTGATAATATAGTATATGATTCGGTATCTAAAGAAGTTACTGTTGGATTTGCAGTTACCTTTGGTACAGAAGCAGAATACCCATTCAGTATTGGGGATAAAGTTCTTGTTGAGAATACAAATATTAACAATATTGTCGCTGGAACTGGATATAACTCTTCAACGTTTGGTTATGCATTATTTACAGTTTTAGCAATAGATGTAAATATTGGAGGAGAATTCCCAACTATAACATATAGTATGGAGGATCAGTTAAAAGGTGGTAAAGTTCCAGGAATTTATGATTCATTTGATTCATTTGGAACAGTAACTCCAGAAGCATTCTTCCCAATATTTGATATTGCACTTGCAAAAGATACTTTTAGGTCTGGAGAATCCATTACTTCAGATGATGAAAATACTGGCATAGTACAATCATATAATCAAAAAAATGAATATCTAAAAGTCAGATCAAAAGTTCCATTTAAAGTTAATAATTTAATCATTGGATCATCTTCTCAAAACAAAGGTCTAATATCATCGGTAGAAGGAATTGAGGCAAGATATTCAATCAATTCCAACAGTATTACTAGAAAGGGATTTAAAAGGGAAACTGGTAAATTAAATGATTCTTTTCAGAGAATTCATGATAATGATTATTATCAATATTTCTCATATGCTGTTAGATCACCAATTAGTTACGAAGTTTGGAATCCCTCAGTAAGTAATTTAAACCATACTGCTGGATTTAAAAAATTTAGTGAATTAACTATTGACTCCTATGATCCATCAATTGTCGGTATCAATACAATACAGGATTTAAATTCTGTAATTGCTATTACTGACTTAACTCGAATTGTAGACCTTAATACTGTAGTTGATTTTGATATTGGTAGAGAAAAAACAATCGATGTTGATGGGTCTTTGGTATCGAATGAGATTCTCTTCAATTTGCCATTTTTGGCAACTTATCAAGAATTTATTGGTAATCGAGTGTTGGCAATTGATGATTTTAGTGATCAATTTAATGGAGTTCAAAGAGGATTTGGATTATTTTCTGGAGGAAATCCAGTTTTTGAAGTTGTTTTTGATGGAAGTGACTCAACAAAAGTTTCATTTGCAGAAGCAACACTAAACTTGTCAAACCACTATTTTGTTAGTGGTGAAGTTGTTGAATATATTCCACCAGATAATAACCCAGCAAATTCCATTCAAATTGGTGCTGCAGATTTTGGTCCTGGTATTGGAACTACTACATTATTGCCATCAAGAATAACAATAATTAAACAAGATAATCAAAAAGTTAGAGTAGCTACTTCAGCAACTAATGCATTATTATTCAATCCAATTGGAATTGCAATTACTGGAGTGGGTATTGGATCTACTCACACATTTAGGGCATTGGAACCAAATAATAGGTTGTTAATTTCAATAAATGGCACAATACAATCTCCAATGGTTGGTTCTGCATATACAACAGCATTATCATCAAATGTTGGTATTGGCACAACAATAATTGACATTGTTGGAGTAACATCAATATTTGGTGGTGATTTAATTAGGATCAATAATGAAGTAATGTTAGTTGCTGGTTTAAATGGCAATACAAACAAAGCTACAGTTAGAAGAGCATGGATGGGATCCACAGAAGATACTCATTCATCAAATGATTTAATTACTAAACAAGTTGGTAACTATAGTGTAGTAAATAATGACATACACTTCTCAGAGGGACCTTGGGGGAATCTTCCTGTTGGTTTTGGAACAACTGCAACATCTGCAAATGAAATAGATTATAGTGGACTTACAACCAGTTCTAGATTTAGTGGAAGAATATTCTTAAGATCAGCACTCAGTCAAGGATTCACGACAGTATTTAATGATGCATATGATAATAATTATGTTTATGATGATATTTCAGATCAGTTTAATGGACTCAATACTTCATTCTACCTAAAGTATGAAGCAGGCGATATTGATAATGTAACAGCACAAAATACAATTGTTCTTATTGATGACATCTTCCAAGGACCACAGAGACTTGGTAATGTTCTCACAAATATTGAAGGTGATTACAAATTAGAAGCGGGTGGTGGTCAACTCTTGCTTGGATTTAATGGAGAGGTTACTGACCCAACAGTTCATAATGATATCAATGTCAATAATGTCCCTAAAGGTGGCACTATTGTTGATGTTGGATCTTTAAATGGATATGGATACCAACCTTTGGTTGGTGCAGGAGGTACTGCCGTCGTATCAACATCAGGAACAATTACTTCAATATCTATAGGTAACACTGGTTCTGGATATAGATCTGGATTGCAAACTGTTAATGTGGGAATTCAAACTAGAAACCTAAATGGTATTAATATAACCAATATTGGTATCGCAACTATTACTGATGGACATGTAACTGGTATTGCAATTACAAATTCAAAAGTATTCTATGCTCCAAGAGAAATATCAAATATTGGATATAGTTCTATAACAGGTGTTACTACTGTTACCACATCTACTACACACAATCTTTCTTTGGGAGATTATATTCAAGTAGTCGGTGCAGCATTTACTTGCGATTATTATCCCCCCGTAGATGTAACTAATGCACTTTATGATACTACTACTGGTATCATGACAGTTACTACTGGAGTGTCTACAATTTCTGTAGATAGTTTTATCTATGATAATATTTCTGGATTAGCCACAGTAACTACTTTAACACCGTTAAAAATTGTTCCTCAAACTGCAATTGGTAGAAGTTTTAGTCTTGCTGGACTTGCACTTACTTGCGTTGGATATGGACAAACATTTGGAGTTTATGATTTCCAATATGACAATACAACTGGATTGGCAACTGTATTAACTACAACAAACCATGGATTGAGTATATCTGATGACTTCAAGATGAGAGAACTCATCTTTAGTTGTAATGTTGGAGGACCCACAGGATATGGACAAACATTTACTATTACACAGTTTAAGTATGATAATGTTACTGGTATCTCTACAATTACTACTTCCAACCCCATTACTGGTATTATAGGTATTGGTAGTGACATTAGACTTGATAATCTTCAATTCTCTTGCCCTGGTGGTTCTGGAATTACAACTACAATCTTCCCTGATGGTACTCAAGGCAATACATTCACAGTATCAAACATAATATCATCAGATCAATTTGAATTGAATGTTGGAATATCTACTATTGCACATACTTATGTTGAAAATGATGCTGGTCAGGTAACCGCTGGTCTCACTACAACCAAGTTCCCAGATGGGTCGCAAGGATACTTCTTTAGAGTCAATAGTGTTGGAACAACAACATCATTTACAGTTAATGTTGGTATATCAACAATCTCACATACTTACATATCTGGTGGTCTGGTTCAGACTGGTATTACAACAAATATCTTTCCAGGTAATCAACAAAATTCCCCATTAGGAGATACATTTAAAGTAATTAGTGCTCCAAATTGGTATACTTTGACCTTTGATGTTGGAGTATCTACAATTCCACATACTTATGTATCTGGAGGTGTATTGAATTTTGGACATAAACTAAAGGTTGGAACTGATATTGCACTAACAGGATTGGCATTTACATGTTCATATGATGGTGGAGTTGGAATACTAACTCATCCAAGATCAACAGATCCAATTTATTGTGGAACTCAAGTAACAAGAATTAATAGTATTAACGAGTTTGAAATTAACGCTGGGATAAGCACTGCAGAATCTTTCTACACATCTGGTGGAATTGTTGAAGAAATTATTCTTGCACCAAGAATGATTAATAATTCACCTACTGGTTCAGATCCTGCTGCATTTGGAACAGGAATTGTAAATATTCTCGATGATTATACTTTTATTATCAATTCTGGGACATCTCCATATCAACATAATTATAAGAGATGTGGGCAATTGTATCAACCACTTCAGGTTGTTATCGAGGAACCATCAAAATATTTTGATGTACCATTGATTTATTCTAATGGAAATGTTGGTCTAGGAACAGGATCCAGCATAAACTTAATACCAAGTCTTGACACTACAATACTGAATTTTGAATTAAACAATTTTGGTTATGGTTATAAATCTGGTGAAAAACTGACTGTTGCTATTGGTGGAACTACTGGAATTCCAACATTTACAACAAAAACCTCTAATGCAATTCTTCCTGTTGTTGCTGGTGGTGATTATCCACACACATTTGTAAGTGCAGAAGAAGGAAGCGTAAATGTAACTGGTATTGGAACAACTACTCCAACTACAGCAACTTATTCTGGTTCTACTGGAGAACTTGTTCTGACTATTCCAAGTCACTCGTACACAACGTCAAACACTGTTGGTATTGGAACAAGTACAATTGCGTTTACTTGTGGCAGTGATGGTAATCAAACCATACTTTATTATCCAAAACCAACAGATCCAATTGCAGGTATTGTAACTGGTATTACGACCACTACAGCAAATACAATTACTCTATTTGTTGGTATATCTACTTTGGTTAAGTATCCTGTTACGGATGCTACTTATGACCCTGCAACAGGTCTTTCTGTTCTCACCATTGGAACACATAATTTAACAACTGCAAATAGTATTAGACTTGCTAACGAGTCACTCCTTTTCAAGTGCTCCTTAGATGGATATAAGAGAATAGAAGCATATCCAAGACCATTTAAAGATAGAGTATATGGCAATTCTGTCGGAATTGTATCATATACTTCTGATAGTATCACTATACTTGCTGGACCTTCTGTTGAAAGTCAAAGATACCAGCACCAATTTGTAGGTGTTGGTTCTTATAGTTCGTTTGAATTGGAAGTTGTTAATACGTTCCAATCTAAATTCTCTGGATGGAATGTTGGAGAATTTATTGTTCTTGATAAAATTGATCCATTCTTTAACGGTCAAAGAAGATTATTTCCATTGTCTGTCAATAATGAAAGTATATCATTTTTTGCAAGATCTAACTCTGGAATTAACTTAGAATCTAACTTGTTAGTGTTTATTAATGATATCCTACAAACACCTGGAGAAGGATATCAATTCACTGGTGGTAGTACTCTGAGATTTACTGAAGCACCTAAAGGAGGAGTTACTGGATTTAGTACTACAGGTGATACCGCAAAGATCTTCATGTATACTGGAACTGAAAGTATTGATGTTAGAACTGTTGATGTTCTTCCTAGTGTTGAGGTCGGAGATGAGATTCAATTGTATAGTAATTTGGATCAAACATTTACCGAAGACCCTAGACTTGTAATGGACATCAAAGCAGCAGATAAAGTTATTACAAATAACTATGCTGGTCAAGGTGTCACTTTAGATGAACTATTTGAAAGACCTCTGACTTGGACAAAACAAATTGTTGACAAATTTATTGATAATGATTTTGTTGGAAAAGATAGAGTATATTATGAGCCAGTTATAAACCCATATACAAATATTATATCTTCGATTGGAGCTGGTACATCATTTGTTTATGTCAATAGTGTCAGACCACTTTTTGACAATCCATTTGAAGGCATTGGTGTTAGAGAAAGATCTATCATTGAAATAATTAGTCAAGATATAGTAGAACCAGCAAGAGCAACTGCAGTCGTTGGAACCGCATCTAGTGGTCCGATTGTAAATGTTCTCTTAGATGACGTTGGTATTGGATATACCGCTCCACCAACAATAACAATACAAACCCCATTTGAAGGCACTCAGGCGACCGCAGGTGCCACTGTTGGAGCAGGTGGGACTCTAACAAGCATAAACGTTGGAACTGCTGGTACTGGATACTTCTATGGTCCAATACAGTCAGTTACAGTTAATCAGCAGGGATCTGGATTCCCTAAAATAGATATAACAACAAGTCAGTTTAAAAATGCAAGATTAAAAACCGAAACTGGTCGAGGAAGAGGTGCGTCCGCAGATATTTTAATTGATACTGCCACATTTAATATTGCATCTATCAATATTACTGAAAGTGGATCTAATTATAAAGTTGGTGATATTTTATTCGTTGATACTTATGATAATGTGGGTCTTGGTAGTTCATGTCTGGAGAAGGGGTCTCAGGGGCACTTACAAAGGCGCTGATGGGTAATTTATCATACATTGCAGCATACTCTGGTAAGTATGTCTCAAAATAAAAAGCGCGTCCAGGAATCGATTTGCACGATACCCAAACGCCCTTAACAAATTCTCCATGTCCAGATTGATGATCCGTAAGATATTCTTTACGTACCCATACTTCAACTGAAGGAAGATTACATATTACTGCTGCCATTGTACTTATATTATAAGTACACTATTTAATCAACCTTTACCTTGACCACGATAACGTTTAGATTTTGCATTACGAGAGCTTGCGGCGTATTTTGTATGTGCTCCATTGCCTTGCCGAGTTTTTTTGGGGTGCGATTGAATTGTATCTGCACCACTGAATGATCTTCTTTTTGCCATAATTAATTAATAGGTTCAAGTTTAATTTTTGATGGATCAATATCTGACCCATCATAAAAGTCTTCTGCGATTGATTCTAAAATCTCTGATGCTTCTTCAAGGGACAAATCATTATAAATGACACGGCCCTCATATGTGATCTTAATACGATCCATCAGATAACACGAAGTTTCTCATGACCAACACGAATACGAGGGTCACACCAAGTCTCGACACCTTCTTCCTTAGCATCTAAACAGAATGATACGTCTTCTCCACACATATCTTGTACGGCACCAGATTCAAAGACTTGCATCTTAGGAGCAAACCAAGGGTATTCGAGACGCTCAAAGACACCCTTACGAATCATAACCCATCCAAAACCTGTGTAATCAACAGTGAAGGGCTTACGACGTTTTGACATAGACTCTACAGTCTCATGATTCATAACACCACCGTTCTTACGGAAGTCATCTTCTTCTAACCAGTGTGCAACAGAGGTAGTCATGCCATCTTCGGTAGCATACCAACCAGCTGCGATCTCTCGCTCAGATTGTGGAATACCGTCCTTGTCTGCACCAGGAACTGCAAGATCACATAGTTGCCAGAATTTTTCAGTATTAAACACAATGTCATTATCAATCCATAGTTGATAATCATACTCTAGTTTGCCATCCCATGGAATTTGCTTTGGACCACGCAAAACATTCGCTCCAAGAACCTTGCAACGTGCAAAGTTAACCATAGAAGAATAATCTTGACTGATCTGAATACTCATACCATTCTGTACAAGATCAAATGATAATTGCACAAAACTCTTCAGAAATGTATAAGAGCAACTACGACCAGGTAGACAAAAAACAATTGTCTTCCCTCGCATACGCTCTTTAATTGCTTGGTAATCCCATTCCTCTTTGGGCTTAGTTGGCGCAGCCGCCTTAACAGTAAATCCTTTTGCCATAATTTTGAATTTTCTTCAGTTCAATTCTAACAGTTTATCTATAACGTGTCAATATGATGAATCTACGACAACAGTGTGGTCAACCGTCAATTCTTCATACTCATATTTTGTTTGGTCAAGAGATTCCCATATCACATTAAAATCATCCTCATTGAGTACTGCATACTCACATTTGCTTTTGATATCGTAGATATGATACATCTTATCCATAATGGTCTAATTCGCTACAGAATTATATAGAGCAGCAATGAAAATTCCAAGAACTACCAAGAATGGTTTTGGGTGTCGAGCAATCCAATATGTTAGGATGACCCTCCACATATTCCAATAAGGAGTTCTTCGGCGGGGCATCTTGAAAATTCTCATTGGTATTATTATAACACCCTTTTGCTTAAATTTTTTTGGGCGGAATTTTTTTTATGAACTCGAAAGCACTCACTCGAATTGTCACCTCTGTAGGTTAGGGTAGTTACCCGTTTTTGAACGGGGGGGGGGTTCAGGGGCACACATAAGTATACCTTATCATACCCATAGACTGCCATAACGACTGCTGATCAATGGCATGTGCCACTCACGAATGTGTCCACACCCCTGAGAACCCAGTCATACCAATGGATCTCAGCGACTGTGCCAATCCACGAACTGTCCATTTTCGCTTTGTAACTGATTATAACTGCCATTGTGCCACTAATATTTCTGTCCACCCCGAAATACTGTAACCAACTGAAACAATTACGGACATAAAAAAAGCACCCCATAAGGAGTGCTGATCAGTCGCTGATTGTGTCAATCTACCCTTAAGCGGTTGCGTTAAGGGCGATCGGTGCTAGTGGTTCAGATCAGTCCTTTGTTAATGCGACGGTACGAAACCCAGGTGATCGCCTGAATCTGCGTTGCTGTGATTGTCTCGCCCGTCACCTGAGAGGCGATCCTAGCGGCGTCCCTGTAGGCGTCTTGGATTCTCGCGAACGCTTTAGGCGTCATGGAGGGAACCTCCTTGAGACCGCTCACAGTGCCGTTGTAGATGTTGTAGGCATGCCCATCGATTACGGGTGCGTCGATGATACCGTTGCAAGCGATGTTTTCAAAAAACGCTGTTACTTTCTGACCTTTTAAGATTAACTTTATTTCCTCGTAATTCGCTCCCTTAAGTATCTCGATCGCCTTCGCTTTATTCTTACCAAACGTGCAAACTTTAATCTCGTTTGGATCTAATCCAATACTAATCGCCCTTGCTAGTTGTTCTGCATCATGGATGTTACGATCCCATTTATTGTTTGGAGATAGCGCAGCGATTGCACCCGCTATCTGTTCAATTGTGAATCCATACTTATGGGCAAAAGTAACACTTATTGAGTGGGCATTGTTGTACCAACTCATGCCAATCTGCCGATCCAAAATGTTGCTTTGGAAGAATGTAGCGATGATGCTGTCAGTGTGCGCCATGGGTTCGGTGTGGTGGGTTGAACTTGCATCCATCATGCCCGCTCTGAACCGCCTTGCCAACCCCTTAAACCTTAAGACAATCTAAGTTCTGTAACCCTGATAATCGGTTGACATTTTAGAGTTTAGTGATAATAGATTTTAATCCAAATCAAAATGCCAATCCCAGAACTGTCATAAGACGATTCCAGAACTGGCATAATTCTAATGAGAATCAGTAGCAGTAACCCACCACAGACCCTTGAGACTGATTCTCATCAGCATTAATCTATAAACCAATCTACACTGCTTGACACGTCAACCCAAAAGTGGTAACGGTTGTTAGCACTTCGGAGGAACATTCTTCCATCTCTAATCTGCTCCACAACGCATACGGGATCGCATGACATTAAGTTACAGAATCGATTCTTCGCTTTACTAGACTTTGGTGAAGCAAGCACAGATCCTTCGATTCCAATTTGAGTAGACATGGTAGAGAAGGAGAATGATTGAATTAACGATATCCTACCATATGACATGAACTAGGTGTGAGGACTAGTTGATCATATGATAGAATATCACGTATGTAAAATGCGCTCACCTAGTCGAGACTTATGAGCGCACGTCTAGTCGAGATCTCAGACAGCAACGCTGGTGAGGACTTCTGCCTTGATTTCCTGGTTCACAAAACGACCCTTGGAAGCGGCAGCATTGAAGGCAGTGCAGAACGCCTCAACGCTCTCAACGCCGTAGGTGTACTGGCGACCACCAGTGAAGGTGACGAGGATCTGACCGTCATCGTTGGTGCTAAGTGCTTCGATTGCAGAAGAAGTGAATGTGTTGATCATGATAATAAAAAAGCGATTGAATGTTGATGTTGTTTTGAGCGGGATGCATCACCCCCGCTTGATGTCTTTATTATAGTCTGTCTGAGTCTGCTGTGAAGGGGGTTTGTGCCACTTCCTTGAGTGTCACAGGGAAGTTCTTACAGGCAGCATCACATAGACGCCTTACCAACTCATCTCTCAATCCATCACTAATGATGCCATTAAGTTCTCCATCAACAATAGCGTCGATATCTTCCATCAATTGTTCCCGTGCTGATAACATCTCAAGTTGGGCGTTCATGGTGGTGGTTCAACTTATAGAAAATATAGCACGGATAGTCGGGGGGGGAGAGAGGAGGAGATCGATCGAATCCGCTTGTGCCACTTTGCAAACTGGTTGAACTGGTTGTTTTATGGTTAAAAAAATGCTAGAATTGGGGTAGAGCCTATTGTCAGTAACAATATATTTCAATGTGTTGACAGGTGCTTTCCCCCATGTGCTAGACTGAAGGTAGAATCTATTGATAGTTACAGAATGTTAAAAAAAAGGGGCGAATGCCCCAATTGATCAATAGTGATGGTAAGACATGACACTGTTGGGATCGTTGAACCAGTCGTCTTCTAAGAGAACTTTTTCAACCTCCTCAACCAGCGTATCAGTCCTTTGCAGGTCGTGAGTCTGACAAACCCAATCAACTGCCTCAAAGAGTGAGGGTTCCATCTGGTCGCGGAATCCACGGAGTCCTGATTCCCAATCGGTGCTTGTCATGGTGTCCTGTGGTGGTGAACTTTCAAATCATAGCGAACAAAGAGGGAGAGTGTGACCCCTCCCGTAACTATTGTTCACACAATGGAGAATGCAGCAGCGAGTCTGTCACGCTTGCGGATCATGCCTGGGGCAATGTGCCACTTGGTGCGCTTCAGTGTCTTGTGGTGCAGTTCTGCCCAAAGCACTCCGCTGGATTCCAGGTCACACATGATGGCGTGGATGGTCCCCTTGTGGCGCTGGGGATCGAGTCCCATAGCAGCAACCACTTGTGAGCAAGTTTGAGGTCCGCCATTGATAAGGTGGGAACGGACTGCGGTGCGGATGATGGAAGCGAACATGTCATTGGTGGTGGTTTGGTTGACTTGTCTACAATACATGATCAGGGAGCGTTGTGAACCCCCTGTCACATTTCTTTAGAACATGTCGAATGATGTTTCTTGTGGTGTTGGGTCAAAGTCGCTCATCACAGAATCTGCGATCTCACGATCTCCCATGCCCTCCAGCATCATACGGATGGCATCGGTCGTGTGGCAGGTGTCACCCTCCGACAGGTCGTGGCACCATCCACAGTGCTCCTCAAAAAGCATGTCGTTGATCTTTGCCAAGCGATCATCGATCACAAAAGCGATTCCTTCGTTAGTGCTCCAGTTGTCCATGGTGTCTTGTGGTGGTTGACCTCCAAACAATACCACGGCGGGATGCCTTGCCAACCATTCAAACCTTAAGGCATTATGAATTTGTATTCTAACGATTTAATACAAAATCCAGCAGTATCACTCAAATCGTCTATGAGGTGATCTTCACTGTATGCAAACCATTCTCCGAGACAATCTGATACAATATCTTTTTTTATATCTTCATCTATTGGTCCTTCTTCATCCAGTTCATCATCCCAATCAAGTTCAATTGCAGTGACTAAGTATGTTTTAAAGTTTGTCATGCTGCCACCTTGTTATTCTCTAACCATTCCATCTCACTCTCAATTGCATCAACAATTGATTGATGAACGCAATCATAGTCTTGAAGATTGCATAAGACACTATTACATAGTGCTTGAGGTTGTTGTACCTCATCTCCTTCTTCATCATACTTGACAACATCTTCAGATGTATAGATCCATGCTGCCATTGGTGCATCTTCTCCTTGTTGTTCAATGAGATTGTCAACTCTTGCTTTGAGTGCTTTGAGTGAATGGAATTGTGATGACATGATGAATGATTGCGTGTGCTAGTCGAGAACGTGTGACATGTGCTCGTCGAGATCTGAGCAGAAGAACTCTTCAAGGTAATAGTCTACCGTTACCTCAAAGAATGCTGCTCTCTCTTCAAGTGCTGCCATGAAGGCATTGTCTAACCAATAGTCGTCTTCAAGGATCATGCTGGAATCTCCGTGCGTATGGTTTTATTGTACCATACTCCAGCAGATGACCTGACCCGCTCCAACTCCCAGCACTTCCACTCATCATCCAAACTGTAGAGATACACAAACTCCTCATCACAGTTGTCTTTTGTGAACTGATCAAACGATGAGTGCATCACATTCAATGATTCACCACGTTCGGAGTGATACTGTGGTTGTGGTTCTCTGTCACCTTCTGACATAATTTGACCTTCAGCGTCACGGATGTACTCTCCGTTCTCATCTCTTAAGATTTTGCCACAGTTCCAGGTGTTACGTGTTCGCAGTGATGACATTGACCCGCCATCAATCAACTCTTTAACTGCTTCGCGCTCCTGGTAGTGCTTCACCAGTGTCCTGCCATTGCCCGAAGGGTATCCATCCCAGTGGCAGTAAGCACTGACGACGCTGTGATCTGAGAGTTCGATGCCGATTCGTGATCTGGTGCCCATGAGTCTGTGGTGGTTGACTTGTGACCAACATAACCCCACCAAGGCACCCTGGCAACCATCAAAATCCACTTGTAGAACTGGCACACTCTATCCCCATTGCAGATAGAATTCGCTATAATTTAAAGACAATCAGCAACAACGGGAGTGGGGTAACTTCCTGATCAACACATCGACACTCCCCCTGCAATATTTTTTTAATAAAAAAACATCATAAAAAAATCCTTACGAATTGTCCACCACAACTCATAAGGATTTTAATATTAAATTATATCTGCTGGCACCAATCTATAGTATATCTTAAAACATCTTATCTACAGGAATATCTAAGTCTTCAACATACGCAGAGACGTATTCCCCACCTTGAGCATCAACCAACTTTGCAAAGTCCAACTGATATGGATCAAAGTCTGATAACATATCCATCTCAATTGTAACACGCCATTTACGTGTATTCGCGATAACGTGTGATGATGCCATTGGAACCTCGTGCAGACTATGTAAGT
>JACLAB010004325.1_pt1 | contig 29724 bp, 19 predicted proteins | sample 8027921 | NCBI WGS metagenome assembly JACLAB01 (sample SAMN15725117, study PRJNA655200) | protist metagenome | isolation source: fluorescence activated cell sorting (FACS) single amplified genomes of... | place: USA: West Boothbay Harbor, Gulf of Maine | collected 2000-07-19 | reverse complement strand
TATGGGATGGATGTTTTATGTCGCTTCTGCGTTCAACAAAGACATTGGGAGTTGGAACACGGCGCAAGTGACTAATATGCAATGGATGTTTTATAAAGCTTTTGCGTTCAACCAAGACATTGGGAGTTGGAACACAGAAAAAGTGACGGATATGGGATATATGTTTCGTTCAGCTTCTGCGTTCAACCAAGACATTTCTTCGTGGACCGGATCCGCAGCGACGTCAGCGCAAACTGGCATGTTCTCCGGCGCCACTGCGTTTCAAGACAAATTCACGTGTACCAATGCCATCACTGGCCCGGCCATCTCGTGTGTGCCTAAGTAGATACGGAACCAAGATAGATACCCTACTTAAACTACCGTGTTTTAATTTTATGAATACCTAACCAAAATCGTCATTATTTTTGACTCACGAATCCCTGTTTTTACATTTTTTTATTCACCTAAATTTGTAAAATTACGAAAATCGTGCGATAAAAGTGAAGCATATTCACGAAAATATTTTGATAGATTTGATAGTGGGTAATAAAAAAGACTACATACTTTTATAAATAACAGTGTTTCTATATCATGGGTAGAATAGATGTACCCTTCTTTACCCTACTTTGATAGAGGAAGGATAGACACACCACGAAACTTTGGGGTAGGGTACATATTTTTACTACTTCTTAAATTATATTTGAAAAATCTTTACAAAGCCAAAACAAGAAAGTGGAAATAAGAAGATGTTTATAATACAAAAATAATTTCTTTGAAAAAGTCTACCCGTGGGCTTACTCCCGTCATCCGCCTATGTTCTCTGTTTCAAGGTAGGGTACACGCGGGTACACTTTATCTATATTCGTCCAAACTCTCAACACTGTCAACTTTTTTGAAAATATATTTGAGTACTTTCGTAACAAATACTGTCAACTGTCAACACTCTCAACTTATGTTATACTCTCAACACTCTCAACATATACGATACTGTTAACACTCTTAACTTTCTAAAAAATATGCTTGCGTACTCTTGTAAAAAATACTGTCAACTGCCAACACTCTCAATTGGTTAGAAATGTAAGCGATTACTCGAAAAAACTTTTGAAAAACTTTTGAAAGACGAGACCAATACCTTACCAAAAAGTTTAGTAGTTGGGATATGTGTGTCAAAAATAATGACGATTTTGGTTAGGTGGTTAGGTGTTCATTAAATTAAAAAAATACACGGTCTCTCACGCCTTGTGAGTACTCTCGTATTACATAGGGGAAGGTTCTTCGGCACCAAACCCCTAATAAATTGGTTAAATTTTTTGTTAACTCTCAACACTTGTAAAAATACTTTTTGTAAAAAAACTTTCAACACTCTCAAAAAATAAAAAAATAAGCCTTTGAATCATCGTTATTTCATAATGATCGTCTGTTTACTCCTTTAAAATTGACTGTAAACGCTTCTTCTTTTGTGACCGGGTACGGGACATAAATTGTATTTGTTGTCGTTGTTGTTGCGACGGCGACAGAATCCGTGTCTTCAACGTACGGTCGACAACAGCACCCTCTCTTTTTAAAGCAGCAGCAGCGGAAGCAACGACAAATCAAACAAAGTATGAGTATAAAACCTGCAACGCCGCCGAGTGATGCCGCGAGTATAAAATAATATACACTGTCGTCAGTGACTGGACACCGCGTATCTCCCAAGGGCCAACCTTCGTAATTGGTGCAGCCACCGCTGGTCGTGCCGTCTTCATACAGCTCATCGTTCGACATCAAGTTACGAACAATGGAGGTCAAACCATGAGCAAAGTGACGACAAAGACGGAAATCGTCTTGAACTTTACCTTCAAGGATGAAAGTTTGGCCGATTTCGGTTTCAGCGACCAACACAGCAGCAGGGTAGCCCCAAATCGCTGAGCAATATTTGTACGCTCGAGATTGGAGTAAGCCAATTTTGCCATATTTACAAGTGGTTCCAATATCCTGACCTAACGAAGCACCCCAAGGGTCGAGGTAGTGTTCGTAGTCAGTGACATCCTCATAAAAAATCGTCGGGTTCATGTCGTTCAACAAGTTACTGCGGCCAAAACCTCGTAAGTCTCGAGGGAAACACGCAGCACCAACACCACCGAAAGTGATTGTGGGCCAGGTTTCGTTATAATACTTTTGCGTGTACATTCGTGCAAGCTGAGCGCGGCCACCACCTTGTGAATATCCGGAAAAGAGTAGACGGTTATTTGTACTCGATTGTGTGCTTAACCCCATAACATTCACTCGTACAGCATCAATAACTTGTTTTGTCACTGGCCAATACCCGGCGAGGTAGGCTTCTTCAATAGTTAAGCGACCGATTTTGTCAGTAGTACCAATATTTGCACCGTCGACATTACTCGCCAGAGTAACCTCAAAAGCATCACCTGTAGCAGTATTGCTTGATCCCCGATTGCCGCTTAACGTAGATAACAGCCAACTGCCGCGGACGTACATCCCGGCGCCCAAATACACGGATTGAACTGAAGTGTCCGTTTCCGAGCGCGAAGTCATTTCATCCGTCCACTCCAAACCAGCTTGTATCCAGTTGCGGTACATCATTCCCGACATGCCAGAGTTGACAGAAACCTTCGGGTCTGTCCCGTTCGGTTCCGGACGACCCTTCTCGCCATACACAAACGATCCAATAATCCACGATTCGATGTTTTGGTTATCTCCAAGCGTAGACGTACCTCTGAACGTTAAAATGTAATCGTTTCCATTTGTGAACAGAATGGCGTTGACACCAACACCAGTTTCAAAATCTGTCGCTTTGTCGCCTTGTGGACCATTGAAGTGCTCCACTGAGGCACCCATAGAGTTGATTTCATCCTTCAAAAAGTTTATGATGGATTTGCACTGCTGCGAGAAATACGCTTTTTCGTCCGCAGAAGTAAACTCCAACTCGCCAGTCTTTGCGATGATTTCTTCTTGTTCCGTGGACGTTCGCCAAATATCATCTTGATCTGCATCCATATCGTTGCCAATAAAATTCAGCTTCGCCAACGCCCGAATTTTTGCACGACTTCGACTTTTTGATGCGTCCAAACTCATCTTTTCCTCACGAAAAGTAGCCTTGTACCACGCATTCGTCTCGTTCAACGTTCTTTCATTAGCTGCAGTAGCCTGAGTGGAAGTTCCGACTGGGTCGTACAGCAATTTTCGTCGTCGTTTCGCGAGTTTCTCTTCCAACCCTTCGTTTGATTGTATTTCAACGTGCGTGACGACGTGTTTATTTGTCACCGGATGCAAGTGGTTCGTGAAAAAGGAATGTACCGTGAATCCATCGACGTGTGCGTCTGGGTGCACGTTTTGAGACCGCGCTTTCACGGGTTGAGAATGATGGAGAACACCCTCCTCAATCGGATCGGATCCTGTCGACTGTCGACCAATTTTGAATGAGTGCGCTGACTCAACCTCGAGACCGTTTAATTGACGCGCTGCCGTCGCGGTCCACGAGTGAGACACCATCACGTACAAAATAAATACCCACGAAAACGGTCTTCTTTTTCGGTCGATCATCGCCCTCGACGTCGTCATTTTAGTATCACGAGTCCCCCCCACCCGCAACTTATACTAAGGTCCGTAACTTCGGGAACTTTTCGCGACTTCGGGAAAAACGACGACGAAAAAATCGGATTCTATTTCTTTACTTACGAGTGGAGCCGAAGGCGACTTTCGTTGATTAAGATGATTAACGGGGTAGAGGAAGCGTTGATACTTCTTTTTGCCGCGTTTAGGTACGAGTACTTGTTTTGAAGTGATGTCGTACGCGCTTGAAAAATGAGGATATTTATTCGGTAAAAGATTCGTATCCAAAAGACAAACGACAAAAAGAAGGAGGCCAAACCAAAACTATCTGGCGAGAAAAATGTTTCAACAAATACATTTAGGGTTTTGATGCACTTTGTAAAATAGGGTTTAGCGGTTGAGTACCCCCTTCGTACTAAGGCAGCACTAAGGCAGTACCCCTTCTTTTTCAAGGCCAAAATATATTCCGGCACAGACAACTTCCAGACAACTTCCAGACAACTTGAAAGATATATGTAAACCAGGACTGTTAATAAGGAGCTAATGTTGAGTGCGCACGTGGTATTTCAAACTATGAGATTGAGTAAAACGTCTCTCGCACACATCACATTCGTACGGTTTCTCCTTCGTGTGAATACGCATGTGCCTTTGCAAATTACCAAGTTGACGAAAAGCTTTATCGCACACATCACATTCATACGGTTTCTCGTTCGTGTGAATACGCATGTGGTCTTTCAAATTACCAGAATGACGAAAGCGCTTCTCGCACACATCACACTCGTACGGTTTATCGTTCGTGTGAATACGCATGTGGTTTTGCAAAGTATCAGCTCGACTAAATCTCTTTTCGCACTCATTACATTCGTACGGTTTCTCGTTCGTGTGAATACGCATGTGTCTTTGCAAATTACCATATTCACGAAAACCATAATCGCACACATCACATTCGTACCGTTTCTCGTTCGTGTGAATACGCATGTGCTTTTGCAAAGTACCAGATTCACGAAAACGCTTCTCGCACACATCACACTCGTACGGCATCTCGTTCGTATGAATACGCATGTGCCTTTGCAAATTACCAGAATCACTAAAACGCTTCTCGCACACATCACATTCGTACGGTTTCTCGTTCGTATGAATACGCATATGTATGGCCAACTTGGATGGTGTTACAAACACCTTCTCGCAAACATCGCACTCGTGTTGCCCTCTCTTTCTCTTCCCTCTTTTCGTCGTCGTCGTCTTGTCTTTTCGTATCTCATTGCGCTGCTCATCATCGGGTATCCGCAAACACAACAACACCGGTCCTCGTGCTCCTCCCTCTCCCTCTCCCACTCTCTCCTCCTCCGCAGCACTCGCAACCACCACCGTCTTCGCGTTTTCCGCTCGTTTCGGATGTTTATTCTTTCGTCTCGAGGACATTATATTTGCGTGATGTGAGGGAAACAAAAGTACGTCTTTTCCCCGCTTTTTTGTGATGAAATTCGTCATTAAATATGAATTATTGCATTCGATGTTGCCCCTCCTTTAGCGCCTCCTCCGTCCTCGCAACTCTCGAAACTCGTCGTCCACCTTCTGTTTTTCCCACCGAGTGTGGTTCTTCTGCTTTATATTCTTCTGGGAGGAAAAGAAGCGGTGATTTAAGGAAGAGTTTTACTAGGGGAAAATTAGTCAAAAGAAGAGCGATGATGATGCTTCCAATGGAGGAATACGCGTTGTCTTCCACGATTCCTGCGAACGAAATTGCCGGATTTGTGATTGGGTTTTGCATGTTGTACGTCGTCTCGCAAGCGTCGAAGTTAGACGCGATCATCGCGTCCGCGCAGGCGAGAAGTTTAGCGAGAGATGATGATGATGACCAGAATAATGGGTTTGGGGTGATGGACGAGAAGGACGAAAGCGTCGAACGCGTGAAGAGAGGGAAAGGGAACGTGTTTATATTGCCACCATCTGAATCGTCGTCCAAGAAGAGAGGGGAGTAGTAAATGTAGTTTTAAATAGAGTAAAAGGTATAGTATTAACTTATATTAGAGAACGCGCATCAACTCGACGTCGAAGACTAAAGGAGAGTTCTTCGGGATGGTCCCGGGGACTCCTTTTTTACCGTACCCCATGGACGCCGGGACGTATAAAGTTCTCTTGTCGCCTTCGCGCATGCCGTTGACGCCGACGTCCCAACCTTTGATGACTTCGCCGACGCCTAATCGGAAGGTGAATCCGGCGTTGCCTTTCGTTTGGTCAAAGATTTTTCCGGACGGAAGTTTACCGACGTATTTCATTTGACACCGAGACCCTGGCGTCGCTTTTTTACTGTTCGGTTTCGAGGTTTGGTGCGTGTTGACTATTTCCATGCCGTTTCGGTGCTCTTTCGTCGGCTTTTGCGTGTTGACGTTGTCTTTGTTGGCGTTAGCGTTTTGTTTGGTTTCAGTCTTTTGCTTCTTACTCGCTTTTGGTGCTACCGCTTGTTGTAGTTGTTGTCGTTTTTTCGGTTCTTCTTTAGCTTCTTCTTCTTCTTCTTCTTCCGATTCCGAAGCATCCTCGTCTTCGTCGTCCGAAGAAAGCTCTTTAATGACCACCCCTCCTTTTTGCGTAACTTTTTTCTTCCCTCCACTGGCGCCCGCCTCTCGCAACGCCTCTTCCTCCTCTTCGCTATCGTCCTCCTCGCTCAAATCGTCTTCATCTTCCGACGACGTAAAGTCCTCCTCGACGTCCTCGTCATCAAACCCCATGAAATCCTCATCCTCATCCTCATCCTCATCGTCGTCCTCGTCGTACATCTCCTCCCCGTCCTCTCCGCCGCCTCCGTACATCCGCATCGCCGCCTCTTCATCCTCGTCGTATTCCGGCACGTAATACCCAGTCACGTGCGCTTCCACTTCATTCCCAGAATCCGTCGTCTCCACCGTAAATTCGCAGTAATCTCTCAAGACTAAATTCACACTCGTCGATTCCACCGCGTTCCCTATAAACGCGCACAAGACGAACTCTTCCTTGGTATCTGTTTCGTCGTCATCATTTCCCATCATCGGATCGATCCCAGCGAGCGCGGCTTCGTCGGTTTCCGTTCGGATTTTCACGTACACGCGTTGGTTCGGTTTCAGTGGTTTCGTGAGTGCGATCTGTTCGTTTCAAGTTCAGTGAGAGAGAGCGTTATTACGCGCGTTAAAAGGGATTAATGTTACACACATCTCCGCTGGCGGCGGCCGCCGGGAAACGAGACATTCAGGAGAAAGAAGACGAAGAAGAAGAACACAAAGAAGAAGAAAAACGTACCTGCGAGATGTGGCAGCTGAAGTTATCCTCCGGCGGTGGAACGTACGGGATCCATTTCTGTGTCGTTTTCGACGACGATTGGAGTTTTAAGCCGAAAAACATATTAGTAGTAGTAGTAGTAGTTTCTTGTTGTGAGGGAAAAAACAACACGCATGCAGTTCCTCCAAAAAAAAAGGTTGACTCGTCGAAGTATTCTTCCTCCTCAGTTGCACCTCGCGAGCGACGACCTCACAGAGTGGGCACCTTTAACCAGTCGTCTCTTCTTCGGTGTAGATTCGCCCCTCACTCTGGATCTCAAGCGCTCCGAAGCAAAACTTTTCAAAGAAGACTTTCTTTCAGTTGGAAACGACACCATCAGTTGGAAACGCCAATTTTTGAGATCTGCGGGAAAAAAAAAAGAAATGCGATGATGGGCGTTGGTGAAAAGAAGAAGAAACAACTCTCCGGCGCGCAGAAAAGGAAGAAGAAGAAGGAGAATGAAGATCTCGCCGCGGAAATGGAGCGTTTAAAGCTTGGTCCGACGACGTTGTGGACGGGATTGGTGACGCATCACAAAGATATTTTTGTATCGCATGTCTTGTCGAAATTGAATACGACAGATCGATATTTCTTTGGAATGGTGAATAGTGAGAGTCGAGATGTGCTTAAGTACACCGGGGTAAACGCATCGGGATTAGGTGTTATTGTTTACGAATATTCATCGATTTCGACGTTGGAATTTGTGTGGAATAACATACCCTGGGGAAAGAAATTTGAAGATGGAAATGTGGCAGATCAAGCCTGGTTTTGTTTTCAAGTTGCTGGAACGAACAAACTCGAGTTTCTCAAGTGGGCGAGAGAAGTGAAACATTGCGAGTGGAATGCAATGACGATTGTTGCGGCAGCACTTAAAGGTAATCTCGAGATGCTAAAGTACTGCTTCTCTAATGGTTGCCCGTGTGATGAAAAAAAGGCGTGTAAACATGCTGCTCGTAAAGGACACCTCGACTGTCTTCGATTTCTTTTCGACAAAGTGAAACCTTCGCGAAAGACGGAAAAAGAAGCGGCAATACAAGCGGCATGCGGTGGTCACTTAGACATCGTGAAATATCTCGTCGAAGAAAGAAAAATATCTGATGCAGTAAAGCTCGACTGTGTGTTATCCACTGCAAAGTATGGCCAACTCGATTGCATCAAATACTTAGTCGAAGAGGCGAAAGCGCCTCTTGACAACTGGCTCTGCGTCGCTCTCGCTCGTTACTACGAGCATACCGACTGCCTAAACTACTTGCTCGAAAAAGGGTGCCCGGAACCAACGGACGAAGAATACTCTAAAGTCGTCGAGCAAAAAAAACGAGAAGAACTGGGCATCCAAGCGTGAGAGAGAAAGAAAGAAAGAAAGAAAGAAAGAGAGAGACTTCATCATAGAGTACGCGCAGCAGCGCGTAAAATTTTCAAGGGCCTTAGTACGAGTGACTCGTAGTACTCCTCGTTTGAGAAAGAGAGACCACTTCATACGTTTAAATTTTTTTTTGATGAGAGAAACAGTCGTGGTCATTTCCAAGGGCCTCTTAAAACATCAAATCAACCACATACGGATGAATACACACATCCACATGCCTCTCGCACGTGTGCTTTGAAGCGTGACATTTTTTGAATTTTTGAACAGACCGCACACATCTCGCGCGTACACTCCTCCTCATAAAACCATCACTACAGGAGACATAAACACGGGGAGCACTTCATCGCAGATGGACCATCCTCCTCCTCCAGAGTCAAAAGTCGTCGACCCGATGATGCGAGACTTATTCGGCAAAAACCACCACGAAGTCTCCAACGATTGCGCGATAAAGATACAGAAATTGGAAGCGAGATTAACGAGCGGGAAACCAAGACGAGTTTTGAGTCCCGGGGATTCAAAAATGATGTTAAACGCGACGACGACGACGGGAGGAGGAACGCCCATCGACGGCGCAAATGCGAAGGCTGATGATGTAGACGACGATGACGACGCCGCAAAACTCGAGAACGAGAAAGAAAAGGCCATCGAACGAGAAGTTCTCGAAGATTCCGACGAGGATGATTATTCTTCCTCTCAGTCTGATGCTTTGAAAGAAGACCAAGAGAACTCGAGAGAGTCGCAGAGAGAAAATCGAGCGCCGAAGACATCGACGACTTCCTCAAGAAAGAAGACGAAGAAGAATAAAAAGCAAGAGGACGAAAACAACAACAAGAACGACGAGGACGCTGTAGGAGTCGTTTTATCGTCGTCTGTTTCCGCGGGGAAGAAGAGGAAGAAAGGATCATCCGGGTTCGCCACGGTGGCGGCGGCGAGGAATACTACTAATGGATTGAGTCACGACGGCGGGATGATTGCGCAGTTGGAAAGCGCGACGGGAGTTTCTGGGAGAGTAGTAGGGGGTCATCATCGCGTGGTTGGTGGGAGCGGCGGTGCCGTCGCGGCAGCTGCGACGTCGCCTGGATTCGATCATCATCAACATCAAGGAGGAGGAGTAAATAATAGAATTTTCGTCGGATCCGGCGACGGCGGTAAAAGCAGAGACGGATCGGACGTACCGAAAGAAGTGTTCCAACCGCCGTTGCAGCGCGAGTTATTCGGTAGCGTTGGCGTTTCTCCCTCCTCCTCCTCCGCAATGCAACGCCAACTCCAACAGCAACAACAACAACTCCAACAACAACAACAAGAAAAAATCAAACTTTTTGAAGAAAAAATACTCGCGTTGCAACAACAAGTCGAAGAAGTCACTCGCGAACGAGAAGACGCGGAAAGACAAGCGGAAGCGATCGCGACAAAGTTACACTCGGATGAAAAGCAAGTAGAAATTCGTCGTCGGAGAGCGCGAAACGCGTTCGCGCAGCTCGGAAAACTCGAACGCGCCGAGGCGAGGCGCAAATTGAGAGATCGAAGTCAACGCCTCGGATCCGTGGCGGTGAGAAGAGTTGGGACGCAACTGAACGAAGTGTGGGAAGACGGCGAAGCGTTCGCGCAGTTGGAAGAGAGGATGAAGAAAATCGCAGAACAAAAGAAAGACGCGGAAGAGCGAAGGCGAGCGATTAAACGAAAATTGCCGCCTCCGGGAGCGTCGGCAGAGACGGGTAGCAACATCAACAACAACAACACGAAAGATACAACAGCAGATAGAAATAGCATGAACAACAACAACAACAACAACAACACCAAACAAATCTCAGACGTCCACCGTGAGTTCGCGCTGAGCGAAGAGGTGCACAAAACCAGAGTCAACCAGCTTCGAAGAGAAGAGGAGGCGATTTCGAGAGAACGCGAGGTTCTGGAACGCGAAAAGTTAGCCTTGGCGAGAGAAATTAAACGAACGAGAGACGAAGACGACTCAAGATTTAACGATTTCCCAATGCTAGGCGGCCAGGAACCCGGGTGCGAACGGTACGTGCTCACTAATCTGTTAGGCCGAGGAGGCTTCTCGGAAGTCTATCGAGCCTGGGATTGTCACGAGATGAAGGAAGTCGCGTGTAAGTTGCATTCGTTAAATCCGCGATGGTCGGAAGAGCGGAAACGAGCGTACGTCCGCCACGCCGCTCGAGAGTGTTCCATTCACAAATCGTTAAAACACGACCACGTGGTGAAATTGTTAGACGTCTTCGAGGTGGATTCGGATACGTTTTGTACCGTCTTAGAGTTGTGCGAAGGCGACGATTTAGACGCTCGATTGAAAAACACCGGGAGCATGTCCGAACGCGAAGCGAGAGCAATCGTCGCGCAAATTTTCGCCGGGTTAGCGTATTGCCACGGCGATACGAAGCGCGTCATCCACTACGACTTGAAACCTGGGAACATCTTATTCGACAACTCCGGTCGCGTGAAAATAACCGATTTTGGTTTATCCAAAGTCATGGAAAGCAGAGAGAATATCGGGTCGAACAACGATTTCACTTCCGTGGAACTCACCAGCCAAGGCGCTGGGACGTACTGGTACTTACCTCCGGAGTGCTTCGAAACCGGCCCGGCACCTCCGAAAATTTCCAGCAAAGTCGACGTCTGGTCCGTCGGTGTTATTTTCTACCAAATGGTATACGGCAAACGTCCTTTTGGTCACGAGCAAACGCAGGAACAAATTTTGCAAGCCGGAACGATTCGAGACGCGAAGAAAGTCGAGTTCCCGCAGAAACCGGCGTTGAGTAACGAAGCTAAGGAGTTCATCTGTAAGTGTCTGAGTTACAGACAATCGGAGCGACCGGACGTGTTGCAAGCCGCGCTGGATCCGTACGTGCAGTTTGGCGGAGCAACAAACAACGGAGGAGGAAAGTAGAGACGAAAAGACAGACTTACAAATTTATTTACGCTCGCGACAGTTTTTATATTTCAAAAGACGCCTCCTACTAATAATGATAAAATTGTTTTTACTACATCACGCCGCAAAAGTTCGCTTTTTCGGCCAATTCTGGGTTACTTTGTCCCGGGTACTTTTTCTTTTTGTTATGACTCGGCGGCGGTCTCGCCGGCGAGTGCGCGTATTTGGACACGTCCACGCCGTACTTCAACTTCATCCGTTCCGACCAACTCTCATCCTCGTCATCCTCGTCACCAGTATTCCCGTTCGCACTTTCTACGTCTCTAAAATTCGCGCTATTCCTATTATTCTTTCCAAAAAACAAACTCTCCGCCTCGCCTTCGTCTTCGTCGTCGCTTTCCTCGAACGCGCTCGACGAGTACTCGCTCGCCGCCCTTCTCAACGCCGCCGTCAACACTAAACTCGCCGTTTGCACAAACACCAAAACCAAGCTCATAATCTGTACCACGAACAAGTTCTCGCTCACGGTGTCGTACATTTTCTTCGTCGTCCCGGTGATATCTTTGATCGAACTTTGTTCGTGTTCCTTCCCCACGAAATCCCTCGCGGTTTCCGAAAACGCTACAGCGCACGCGCATATCGAACACGCCCACATGAAGAGTAAGTTGTGCGCGTAAAACGGTAAACAACATCTGTTTCTTGGGGATTCGACGCCCCATAAACCTGTCCAAGAGACTAAAGTCACGTACACACCAATCGCGAGGAATGCGTAGAGAAACACCGGTTGTTTCGAAGCGACGTCTGAAAACGTTTGATTTTTTTCTTCCTTTGTCTCTTCGACCAAATTCGAGGACGAATTCGTTTCCTCCTCCTCGGCAATCCATTCGAAGTAAAACTCGCACGAAATGATCACGATGGCTAAGCCGTAGAATAAGAGGAGGTAGTTTGTAAATCGGAGGAGTTTACGGAGGTAGACTATCAGCGCTGAGGCCATTTTATTCGTACTTGCTCCTCTGTTCTTCTTCTTCTTCTTCTCGAACGATTCGATTCCACAAAAGTCGTCCGCGGGAAAGGATTCTGAAAAATCCAATTCCAATTAGAAGAAGAAGAGTTCTCTCTCTTTTAAGAGAACGCAACAACAACAACACGAAAAAACACAGACAGACAAAAACAGACAGATATCTCTCGTCTCGCGATATTTCGCGGAGAGAGAGAGAGAGAATGTGAGAGAATGCGAGACGCAAAGTTTTATCTGTAGTATTTACAGCGCAAATATACGAGCGCAAAAGAGAAGAATTTCTTCCGAGGGAGACACGAGACGACCCACACATTTAGGGTGTTTACAACCCTAAACAATTTTTCCTCCTCTCGTTATTTTTTTTCTGTCTTCTGTCTCGTTCGTTGGGAAAATGTCTTCAGTGTGATAAAGCTCTCTCATCGTTGCGCTTTGTCGTTCTCTCTCTCTTTCGAGAGAGAGAAAAGAAGAGCGCTCATTAAAAAGCGGCAGTTTTTATTTGTTGTTATCGTTGTTCTTTGTATTCGCTCTCGATTCTTTTTCGTCAGTCAATACAGAGAGAGAGAGCATATGAAGGCATCATCGTCAAAATCCCAAGAGACGGATTTTGCGTCGCCGCTCTCGGAACGACAGAAGCAACGAACTTTGGGAGAGTTACGGTTTCGGTTCCGCGCCTCCGCGTTGAAGCAAAGTCCGAGCTCGGACGCTTTACTTCACGATGGGGAAGAGGAGGACTTTTTGGAAGATCAGTTGGCGAGATACGTGGAGCCTCCGGAACTCCCCACGTTAGCGATGCATAAAGTTTTCGGTACGTTTTTACTCGAAGCGTTTTCTTACATGCGAAATGTGTGATCGACGCGTTTTTTCATCGAGAGAGATGATGATGATCAATTATCTGTATCATCATCGAACGGCAGCTTTTTGGAGAATACGATATAATACGCTGACAAACGAAACACTATTTTCTTTCACAACAACTTTTATTACATGTATATACACGCGTGTTATTATCATCGTCAATAACAGGCGCTTTGTTTTGGGCGATGACGTTTTACTGCTGGTACAAAGTGATCGGGTACTTTTTCGTACCTCTGGGGATATATTTCACGTCCTTGGTATCGCCGGCGTTCGTTCGAAGATCGAAGAAAAATGGCGCGAGGGAGACGGTGATTGAAGAGTCGTCGGGGTCGACTCATTTATCTGCGTTCGCGAAAAGAGAAGAGAACGCGGCGAAAAGTGTAAACGAAGACGTGTACAGGAGAGAGCACGCGGAGCAAGTCGGGATCGTGGTCGCCATGTACGCGTTCCTTATAAGCGCGATATTCATTTTCCCGCCGTTTTTTCTTTTCTTCGCGCCGTTCGAGTGGATCAAGTATCTGTTTTTGTTTTACGTGGCGTGGTATTTCGTTTTAGATCGAGACGCGTGCGAAAAAGGGACGAGATTTTTAGGTTGGACGAGACGGTTGCCGTTTTGGAGATTGGCGGCGGGATATTTTCCCGTGCGGTTGCACAAATCCGCGGATTTGGATCCTTCCAAGAATTATATTTTCGGGTATCACCCGCACGGCGTCATTTCCGTCGGCGCTTTGTTGACGTTTGCGAGCGAGGCCACGGGTTTCGCGAACGCGTTTCCGGGAATTGACGTCAGGTTGTTGACGTTATCCGTCAATTTTTTCTTCCCGTTTACGAGAGAAGTGTTGATGGCGTTGGGGATAAACTCGGTGACTCGAAGCAGCGTGGAGAAAAACTTGTTGCGAGTAAAATCATCCGCGGCGAAGAAACCGAGAGGAAACGCGGTGGTTATCGTCGTCGGCGGCGCGAACGAAGCCATGGACGCGCACCCCGGGACGGCGATATTGACGTTAGCAAAGAGGAAAGGATTCGTAAGATTAGCGTTAAAAACCGGCGCAACGTTGGTACCTGTATTCGCGTTTGGCGAGAACGATATATTCGACCAAGTCGAAAACCCGGAGGGTGGCGTTTTGCGAGCGTTTCAAAAGCGCGTGAAAAGTTTAATCGGCATCACTCCGCCTGCGTTTTACGGTCGCTCGTTGAGTCGAGGCGTTTTGAGACGATTTTTCGGCAAACGAGGCGTCTTGCCGAAGCGCCAATCGATAGAAGTCGTTTTCGGTAAACCGCTGGAGATTAAAGAGAAACCGTACGGGAACGACCAGATTCCCGAGGATATCGTGGACAAGTATCACAAGGAATACGTCCACGCGCTGAGAAACTTGTACGAGTTGCACCGCAAATCGTTCCACCGAATGAAACGAACGGACTCGTTCGAAGATTTCGCGTCTCGGCAAAAGAAGATGCAGCCGATACGGTTCAAATAGAAGATTTAACAAATAGACGAAGGAAAGAAAGAAAGAGAGAGAGAGAGAGAACAATGTACGCATAGTAACACAACACGTAGAAATTAGTTTTGGCTTAAATAATAAAAGACACATTCATTTGCACACTCACGCACTCACGCGCACACTTATATACACACACACACACACACACACACAGAGAGAGAGAGAGAGAGAGAGAGAGAGTAAAAAGACAGAGAGAGTAAAAAGACAAAGGCTTTTATGACGATGCTTTTGCGCACGGACGTGCGATGGATATTATTATTATATCGAAGAAAGATTTCATTAAAAAAACAAATAATAATAAGTATATTTAATTTACGCGCTGCCTCTGTATCTCAACAAAATACCATCGTTCCCCAAGATAAACCCAACGTCGTCTTTGGCGAACGCGACTTTGTACAGGTTCCCGGCAACCTCGTCGGTCCCGCGATCTCTTTTCCACGTTTTACCTTTATCTTCCGAGGAGAACACCGACCCGCTTCCGCCGACGGTGAAGTATTTCGTCCCGCTCGCGTTCGATCCGAGATCCAACAAACCGTACCCTCTGCTTCCAATTTTACCTTCCGTGAATTCGTCGTCTTCCTCTGGCAACGCTTTCGTGTCGCTCAAATAAATCCCACCGCCTCTGGTTAACTGCCACACGCCTCCGTCTTTTCTCCAACCCATGGATTGAATTCTTCTCGCCGAGGATCGGTTGTGCGGTTGCCAGTACGCTTGTCCCGGCGCCCACGACATGTAAAAGTTCCCTCTCGAAGATAAACCGATGTACTCGCCAGTTTCCGGGTTTCTGGAAACCGTGGAAAACGACCCGGTGTAATACGACGCCCCTTGAACGCCGCTCGACACGGTTCTATTCAACGTCGCGTCCACGGTTTCCTCCACGGCGGCTTTCCAATTCCTCGCCGCATCCGTGGTCAAATAAATCGCCCCTTGATCCGTCACCATCTCCGCCACGCCGTTATCCCCCGTCGCGGTAATCAACACCGGAATCCCCGGTAATCTCGGCGACAAACCAACTCTCTCCCACGTCTTCCCCGCGTCCACGGTGTGTAACAAAATCGCCGGTTTCCCGACGATCCACCCTTCGTCGCCGTTGAACGAGACCGAATTAAATCGATAATTCACCTCGTCGTCGATGACATCTTGCCCTAAATCTTTCGCGTCCCACGTTTTCCCACCATCGAACGTTTCCAAGATTGTTTGTCTCGTGCCGAGTAAAAATCCGTGTCGCGCGTTTTCATCCGTAAACGCGATGTCTAACAGGATCACTCCTGGTTCTAACGGCAGGTTGACTTTCTCCCAAAAGTTTGAGTTTAAAGAAGCGTCGTCCCCCGCGAACGCTTCTTCTTTTTGAGAGGAAGATGAAGACGCAAAGAGAGAGAGTGAAGTGAACGCGAACGTTTTCATGCCGAACTCTCGTTTCGTGAGCTTATTCGTCGTGTGCTCGTCGTCCTTCTCGGAGAATGAAATCTCATTCGCGTCGTCACGTTTCGCCGCAGATCGAATAATCGTTTTTTTTCCATCTCCGATGTTTCTCATCTTTCCTTGTTGTTTTGTGGTGTTCTTCGTAACAAAAGAGGAAGAAAACGACCCCGTGAGGTTTTGCTGCTGATGATGACACGATGCTCGCATGATGATTGTTCTTATTCTCTGTAGTTTATGAGTACACACAGAGAGTAGAACTCAGCGTTCGTACTACGTGGATATAATGGAGAGAAACGACGTCAGCGTTGGTTTTTCTTTTTTTTGTGGTCACACGGACTGCTTTGACAAGTAAGGAATACGCACTGAGAAGGTGAAAAAGAGTACGAAGTAAGCACTTAAACCCTAAATACGAGTAAGGGATAAGCACTCAGCGTGTGCTTTTTTACGTGTTTAAAGTCGTACTCTTTTTTTCTCTCTCTTCTGTTCTTTGTCTCTCCTTTTATATGCGAGAATACAACTGCACTTATACTAAATAAACTTTTCTTCTTCTTCTTTGTGTGTACGAGAGAGAGGAGAGAGAACTTTGGTTCACTACTTATAAGGAACAAAAACTCGACAGAAAGAGAGAGACCAGAAGAGAGAGAGTTTTAAAAGAGAGAAAGAGAGAAACACAATGGAAGAAGGCAAGAAAAAGCCCCCATCACGGGGAAGAGATTTTTAAAAATCACATCCCGGAATGAGATTTGCACGATGACGACGAGAGTTCTATCATCGCCATCGTTTAAAGAAGAAGAAGAATCAAAAGAAGAATCAAAAGAAGCGTTACTCTTAAACAAGTTGGAAGAGAAGTACTCGAAGGCGCTGCGCAGCGGGTGCAGGAAGAAAAGGAGCGAATTGTTGTTTTTGAGAAGCGATGAAAATGATGAGAGGAGAAGGTTGAGTGGCGGTTTCGCGGGGCGAGAAGAAGAGGGAACGACAAAAGCTTTCGAGGAGGAAGAAGAAGAAGAAGAGGAGGAGTTTTTTGAGCTGGACGCGAAGGCACTTTTCGCGCCGTCTCCTGTATCATCATCGGTGGCGTTATTAAGAAGTGACGGTAAAGTATCGTCGTCCGACGACGAGGAAAACGAGGAAAACGAGAATAAAAAGAAGAAAAAGCTCCTCCTCGTTCGAAGAGAAAAGATACGCGAGACGAACGTTCAGTTGGACGAAGACGTGCGAAACGTTCGGGACTTATTGGAGCGGTTGAAAACGAATCATTATTACAGCAGCGAAAAAGCTACGAGTTTTAGCGAAACAACTCTTCTTGGTCGCGAGAGCGGCGAGTTTTTCGAAAAACAACGAAGAGACAACAGCGAAGAGGATTTTTACGAGGAAGAAGTTAAAGAAGAATCGAAAGAAGAAGATCGAACGCGACGACGCCAACTGCTGCTCCTTCAAAACCACCTCCTCTTTCCCACCAACGCCGAAATCGCCGGCGTTACTGCGACGACGCAAACACCGCGAACAAAAAAAACGGAAGATTGGTCCGTACCGGCGGAGGATCTCGTCCTACTTTCTTCTTTTCGAGACGACGACGAAAACAACGAAAACTTCGTCTCCTCAAACCCTACCGCGGAATCTCTCCGAGCCGCCGGTATTATCTTTTAAAAGAAGACGTTCATTATAGAAAAAACTCGCCTTCGCGAGAACGGAAGAACAACGCGCGTATTAAAAACGTGCACACAAAAGGTGCTCGCATTCATTTTTGGAACGTACTACATGGGTTGGTCGTAAAACGCCAGAGCAACAAGAAAGAACGGTATGTTGTATATTCTTCTTAGAAGAAAGTATGCAAAACGTATTTTCGGTTTTCAAAAACCTTATTTTCTGCTGTACTCTCAGCGCGCTCGTGTTCTCTAGAGAGAGAGAGAGAGAGAGAGAGAGAGAGAGAGAGAGAGAGAAAGAGAGAGAGAAAAACGCTGCATTCAACTAGGGTTTAAGACCCTAAATAATACTGCACCACGAAAATGAAATTTTTAACGCGCGCGCTTCGTCAGAAGGCGGAACGCATCACACGCAACAAGCATTATTACTCGTCGTCAAGATGCCGTTAACGCCCTCTGCCCAAGAATTCGTGCCTCCAAAAGGTGTTCCTTCCACCACCGTTGCGACAACAAAAGCAACGACAACAACGAAAGAGGACGACGAAAAGAAGAATTCGAATTCGAACGGAACGAACGCGAACGAGAAGACGACGAACGAAGAAGACTTGAAACTCCCTTTCTTCGATGTAACACCACAGAACGATGCGTTTAAAACCGATTTTGCACCACACGCGCATCAAACAGGCGTAACGCCAATCGTTCAGACGCAGAAGAAGTTTTCGAAAGCGATCGCGATTAAAAAGCCTTCAGTTTTGGGAAGCAAAGAGAAGAAGAAAGCGAATACGGAAAAGGACGTCGAAAAGGAAACGACGAGTCAGAGCAACAACACACAGTTTCCTCTGCCTCCTCCTTTATCGAGCAGTGGTGGTGGGAGTACTAATAATAATAGCATCAAAATTGGTTCGGTGTTTCAGAAAGGCGGTCGCGTCCCGACGAAGACGACGAGCGAGAGTCTCGAGGCGAAGCGAGCGAGCGAGGCGACGAAGACGAAGGACAACAACAACAACAACAACAACAACGCTTCTTCTTCTTCTTCCTCTTCTTCTGCGAGTGTCAAGGTCGTCGCGCCGGAAGAGTCGCCGACGCCGGTGAAACAACCACCACCGCGACCGTTACCAAGGGAGAAGGATTTGAAAGCAGAAGAGGCGAACGACGACGGTAAAACGAACAATCGAGAGAGTAAAGGATTATTCGGCATGGTTGGAAGCGTCATCGGATCGACGGCGACGTATTTGTTCACCTCGCCGCAAGGGAAGAAGAGTAATAAAGAAGGCGGCTCGCAAGAAGAGTTGCTCTCTGATGCCACCGATGCTGACAATACTGCAATAAAAAAAACGGAAGAGAAATTGAGCGAGAAGAAGAAGAAGAAGAAGAGCAACGACGACGACGACGCGTCGACGAAATCTGGGAAATCGAACACCTCGGAAACCGGGTCTTTTAGCGGCGCGAAGAAGAAAAATGACATTAACAACAACAACAACAACAACAAAGCGACTTTTACGACGCCAACAAAAGGAGGAGGAGGATCGAAAACGACGCCGACGAAAGAGAGTAAGAAGAGCACGCCAACGCCGTCGCCAAACGCCAAAGGCGGGGCCGCCGCTGCTGCGAATAATAATAATAAAAATGATAGTAATACTAAAGACAACAACAACAACAACAACAGCAGTAAACCGAGCGTGTTCGATCGATTAACGCCGTCGGGAGACGATACGAAGAGTAAGAAAGCGATTACCACGACGACTCCGGAAAAAAGCGACGTGTTTAGTAGACTCCAACGCAAAGATGGGACGCCGGTTTCTTCGCCTTCTTCGCAATCTCAGCCGCAAAAGAAGAACAACGGCGGTACGCCCGAAAGCAGCAGCAACGGCGGCGCTAAATCGAAAACAAAAATCGATCGAACCGTGTCGCAAACGGTGCAAGCTCCAAAAGCGCACTCGCCGATGAAGCAAGAGAATTCGCCGACGCCGACGAAATTAAAAAATCCGCCGAGCGGTTTGATGCCGAACGCGGCGGCGAAAATCAACAACGCGAAGGAAACCATCAAAACGCCTTCAAAATCGAACGACTCTAACAACGACAACAACAACAACAACAACAGCAAAAACGAACTGAACCAAGAAATCGAACGTTTACGAACCGAAAATCAACAGCTTAAAGCGGCGGCAGCGACGAGTGGTCGTTTAGCTGTCGCCTTGGGACGCGCGGATGAAACCGCCGCGCAAAGATTGAAGAAAGAGAAGGAGGCAGTGAAAGCGGAGAAGGAATCGATAGAAAAAGAAAAGACGAAATTGCAGAAAGAGAAAGAGTTGATCGAAAAAAGAACGACTGAAACGGAATCGAAGACGAAAGACGAGATAGAGAAGGCTTTAGCGGTGGCAAAGAAGAGCGCGGACGAACGGGTGGCCGAGGCGGAGAAGAAAGCAAAGGCGGAGGCGGAAGCGTCGGTAGCGAAAGCGCGCGAAGACGCGAGAATAGCGGTGGAGAAAGCGGAAAGCGATGCGAAGAAAGTCATCGCAGACGCCGCCGCTGTTGCTGCTACTGCCGAGATAAAGAAACAAGAGGCGACGTTACCAACATCACCATCTGTTCTTGTCGCCGCTCCTACTCCATCATCAGTCGTCGACGAAGAAGAACTCAAAGCCATGCGCGACGAGCTCGAGAAGAACCGCTTGGCGTTGAAACAAGCCAAAAGCGAAGCGCGTATTTCGCAAAAAGAAGCCAGCCGATTGAAAGACCGATTAGAAGATGCGAAAAAGGACCCGCAAGCGTTCGCGGAAAGGCAATCGGAAGGCTTTAAAACGCCAGTTGGAACGCCGTCGAAATCGTCTTCGTTCGACTCCTCCGTCAACGACAACGAACTCTCGGCGAGTAAAAGTCAGCAAGAATTTTTCACGAATTTGTTGAGGAAATCACCGTCGGGGACTACAACTACAACTACAACTAATGCCGCCCCTAAAAACGAATCGGAATCTTTAGCCTTGATCGAAGCTCGACAAGAGCGCGACGAAGCTCGAAAAGCGAGCGAAGAGCTCTCGAAAAAAATAGCGGATGTTTCCGAGGAAAAAGACAAAGTCATCGCAAAATTGAGAAAAGACGTGAAAGAGTTGAACGATAAGAAAGCGACGGAGACGTTAACTCGAGCCGCGGAACAGGAAGAGACGAAAATGTTCTTAAATGCCTCTCTAGACAAATACAAAGAAGATATCAAGAATTTGAACGAAGAACTCCACGAGTTGCGAGACGCCAAGACGACGGTGAAGAAGTCGCAAGACGAAGCGTTGGAGGCGTGCTTGAAGTTGAAAAAAGCCGAGGAGGAAATCAACGAGTTTAAGAGGCGAAAGGACGAGAGCGAGACGTTTCGTGCTGAACGAGAGGAAATGTTGAAAACAATCGAAACAGAGAAAGAGAAAGCGGCGAAACACGTGGAGACGATTCAGGTGTTGAAGAATATGGACGACGAGCGAAGGATTTTAATGGAGACGAACAAGAAGCAAATCGAAGGATTGAACGAAGAGTTGGAAAAAGAACGAAAGGAGACTGAAAAAGCGAAAGACACTGCGGCGTCGATGAAGAAAGAGTATAAAGATATGCTGGCCAATGCCATGGAAAAGCAGAGCAAACTGACCGCGGCGGAGAAGGAAATCAAACAGTTGATGGAGCAGCGTCGCCTTGCATCTACCGACGAGAAGGACGCGGCCGAGGAACTTCGCGTGAAAGAATTGGAAGACAAAAACTCGCAGTTGATGGAACGAAACGAAAAATTGAAGGAAGAAGTTTCGTCGGCGTTAGCGGACGCGAACGGTGTGCGTGCGGAGATGACTAAAACGCAATCCGATGTGAACGTTGAAATCGAATCGTTGCGATCGAAGCTTTCGCAAGCGCTCGCAGACGCGGAGACGTTTCAAACTCAATTGTCCGCCGCAAAGAAGGAACACATCAACGCGGATAAACACGTGGATGAGATGTTGATGCAGTCGCAAAAAGAGTGCGAAGCGTTGAAAGCGGAAGTCAAAGACATCGACGGGTTAAAGAAGCAACTCAAACTGTTGGAAGGCACGAAAGCAGAATCGATTAAATTCGCCAAGGAAGAGACGAAGAAGTTTGAGATTGAATCCAAGAAATTCGCCGCGGAGAAGAAAGCGATGGAAAGTGAAAAGAAACAGTTGATGATGCAAGTGGAAAGTTTAACGAAAGAAAACAATTTGCATTCGGAGAAGAACGTGGAGACGACCGCGCGCGTTAAATCGCTCGAAGCGTCGAAAACGATCGCGGAAGAGGCGTCCAAGAACGCGAAAGAGTTGCAAGAAGAGAACGCTCGGTTACAATCGAAGATCATCTCGTTGGAGGCAAAAACGCAAAAGTTGCAAAAAGACGTGGAGAAAGCGGAGAGCAAGGCAAAGAAGGCTGCCCCGTTACCTCCACCTTTGTCGCCGTCTTCATCCGATCCAGTTGCAACAAAAGCGTTGCAAAAGCGCTGCGAAGACGCCGAAAGAAAACTGAAGCTGTCGAAAGCGAACGCGGCAACGTTGGAACTTCGCGTGAAAGAGTTGGAAGAGAACGCGATGGCGTCGCCAAAACAGTCTTCTTCGATTCCTTCACCGAAAAATTCGTCGGCCAAGAAGGGCAACAACAAAAAGAGCGGGAACATCTTGGAACCAAGCAACGGCGGCAACGTGCTTTCGACACTCTCTGGGGGCGACCAACAGCAATCTTCATCGGCTCGAGAACGCGAACTCGTCAAGCAGCTCGAAAATGAAAGACACGCGAGAGCGATGTACCAACGCGACAGTCGAGACAAGCAAAAGCAGATCGATGAATACAGGAAAAAGTTGTCGACATACGATAGATCGACGCCTTTTCGGGGAGGAGGAGGAGGAGGAGGAGCGCCTTCGACTGCCATGGGAGGACTCCCGCCGCCGCCGCCGTCGTCTTCCAAAGGAACGTCTTTACTCGGTAACACGTTGAACACTTCCGCTCATCATCAACAACAACAACAACAACAACAACAACATCAACATTTACCGTCGCCGTCGTATTCTAGCATGCAAACCCAACGCGGCGGCGGTCAAACGTCTTTTGACGTTCCAACGTCGAATGGCAAGAACAACAATACCCCCAACAACACCGGCGCGAACGAGCGACAAGGAGGCACAGGAGGAGGAGGCTTACTCTTCACCGGCACCCAGCGACGCACGCAAAGCTCCGCCTTACTCTCTTCTTCTTCGAGAAAATTCGGGAATTCGATGAGCGCTTTACGCGGAGGAACCACGCGATTACCACCACCACCACAACAACAACAACCATCCATCGTCGTCGGCCTCGACGACCCGCGGAACAACCCGTTCTCTCGCGGCAGCGCAAACAACACCGCGAGTAGTAAAGTCGTCAGCACGCCTGCCGTCAACAAGTCTTTAGAAAGCATGTTCGCCTCGCCGACGACTCGGCGCACTCGGCAAAGCTTCGAAAGAAGTAAACAACACCACCGATTTTAAAGACGAGGAAAAAAGACGCAAAAAGGCGCATTAAACATTCAATACTGATATACTAGATAGGTTCTTCTTCGGTTTTGTGTATACTATGAGATGTATGTACTTTTATTATTCTCTTCGCAGCGCTTCTTCAAATATTTAGTAGAGTATGTATTCGTCTGGTGTTGTGTCCTTCTATTATTAAGAGTTTAGGGTTTTGGCATTAATTTTAAATCTCTCCTTCTTGATGCGTTCGTCTCGCGCGCGCTTCCGAAATTGAACACGACAGAGATCGATATTTCTTCGAAAAAGAACGCTGACTTACGAAGAAGAAGAAGAAGAATAATAATGGGAGGGAAAAAGATATCCGGCGCGCGGAAGAGGAAGAAGAAGAAGGAGAAAGAAGAGGCCGCGAAGGAAGCTGTTGCGGAATTGGAGCGGTTGAAGCTCGGGCCGACCAATATATATGGACCGATATGGACGGGATTGGTGGTGCATCACAAGGATGTGTTTGTATCGCACGTGCTTCCGAAATTGAACGAGACGGATCGGTGTTTCTTTTCACTGGTGAATACAGAGAGTCTGGGTGTGCTTAAGTATGCCGGGGTAAACCTATCGGAATTAAGAATTCCTGTTTGGGAATGTTCATCCATTTCGACGTTGGAATGGGCGTGGAATCACTTTCCCTGGGGAGAGAAAAATATAAGTGGAAGAGTGACAGATCAAGCCTGGTTTTGCTCTCAAGTTGCTGAAACGAACAAACTCGAGTTTCTCAAGTGGGCGAGAGAAGTGAAACATTGCGAGTGGGATGAACAGACGATTAAAGTGGCAGCAGCTATAGGTAATCTCGAGATGTTGAAGTACTGCTTCTCTAACGAGTGCCCGTGTGATGAAGAACAGGCGTGTAAACTAGCTGCTAAAGGAGGAAACCTCGACTGTCTTCGGTTTCTTTTCGACAAAATGAACCTTTCGCGAGAGACGGAAAAAAAAGCGGCACATCAGGCAGCATACCATGGTCACATGGACATCTTGAAATATTTCGTCGAAGAAAGAAAGATATCTGATGAGAGAAAGGGCGAATGCGTGGGAAACGCTGCATGGTATGGCCGCCTCGATTGCCTCGAATACTTAGTCGAAGAGGCGAAAGTGCCTCTTAACGACTGGGTAGACATCGCTTCCGCTCGTTACAAAGAGTACCACGAGTGCGTAAACTACTTGCGAGAAAAAGGTTCTCCTGAGCCGACGGATGAACAATACGCCGAATTCGCCGAATTGGTCGAGAATCAGCAACGAGATTCCGAGGAAGAGAACAGCGACTGAGAAGAAATAGATAGACTATAGAGAGAGAGAGAGAGAGAGGGAGAGAGAGAGAGAAAAAAAAAACACGCATGCAGTCACGCACGCAATAGATGCACAGATATATAAATAGCGAGAAGTCAAAAGCTCCCGACACACTACTATTTTTAACACAAAGCACAACACAGGATGTCCTCAGAAAAAAAAGCAAATCATCGAATTCTTTTTTCTCTCGCTTACACAACCATTATAACTCTAATTCAGAGACTACGAAGAACCGTAGCACTCATGACGACGACGACGACGAGGATAGCAGCGATGCCATTCCAACGATGCGCTTCTTCTTCGGCGACGAGCTGTTCGTTTACGTCGTCGTCCTCGTCTGCTTTTTCGGGAAACACAAGAGCGCAATTACAACAGAAATTGTACCGGCGGCTGCCACAAAAGCGGTATTATTCTGCGAGCGTATCCTCCGAACAGCAGCAGCAACAACAACAACAAAAGCAAACGTCGTCGTTTGCAGATTTGGGCGTCCCGAAGCAAATCGTAGATTTACTGCGCAACGCGGGCATCGAGAAGCCGTCGGTGGCGCAATTAGCGGCTTTGCCAGAATTGATTGATTTGAGGAAGCTCGGGGGAGAGGGCGAAGAGGATGCTAAAGCGTGGAGTGTATCTATGCCATCGATTGCGATGCAATCGCACACCGGGTCCGGTAAAACGCTGGCGTATTTGATACCGATATTCTGCGACATCTTGAGAGAAGAAGAGGCGATGGAGAAGATGGATCGAAATCAAAAGAGGCACGTGAACGATGTTCGAGCGATGATTGTGGCGCCGTCGCAAGAGTTGGCGATGCAAATCGTGAGAACAATAGAAACCGTGCTAGGACCGTACGGGAAAGATATTACGCAACAGTTGATTGGAGGCGCAAATGCGAGGCGGCAAGAGGAAGGTTTGAGGAAGAAAAGACCGTTTATTGTCGTTGGAACGCCCGGAAGAATTGCAGAAATGTCTCGCATGGGAGTGTTGAAAACGCACGGCGTGAGCACGCTCGTCATCGACGAGGCGGACGATTTGTTGGCGAGTAACTTTCGACGAGACATGGCAAGGATTAACGAACACTGCGGCAAAGGCGCGAAAGGCGGGAGGAGGACCATCATATGTTCAGCTACTCTGAAGAAAGAGACGATGGATGCGTACGCGTACGTGGCACCTGATTTGAAACTCGTCTTGGCAGATTACGAGATGAATAAACCGGTTGAATCAGCCGACGATGATGATATAAATAAAACAAAAGACGACGGAAAAGAAGAAAACATTGACGATGGAAAAGAAGAAGGAGAAGAAGAAGATATCGTCGAAAAAGCTCGAAGAGAAGCGCAAATGAAGAAACAAGTCATGATCAACGCCGAAGAGCAACAAGTGATGAATCGCGGTGCGGTCGCGTTACCACCACACCTTCAACATTTGTTCATCCAGGCCGATCTAAATCGTAAAGTAGACGTGTTGAGAAGAGCCGTTCACGCGATGGACGTGCAGAGATGTCTCATTTTCGTCAACTTTGGACGACGTTCGAAAGATGTCGAAGGCAAATTGTCCGCGCGAGGCATGCCCGTAGCTTCCTTACACGGCGACATGGACAAAATACAACGCGAAAGAGTGCTGAAAAAGTTCAAGTCTGGTGAGGTTCGCGCGTTATTAGTTTCCGATTTAGCGGCGAGAGGTTTAGATATACCAAATTGCGATTGCGTCTTCAACCTGGAGTTACCCACCGACGAAGTCCATTACGTCCACCGCGCCGGACGCACCGGGCGCATGGGCGCTCCAGGTGTGGTCGTTTCCATCAGCGAGCAAAAAGAAAACTTCGTCTTGGATAAATTTGCGCAAAAACTAGGCATTGAAATCGTGAAAGCGTCCCCTGAGCGCGGTCGAATGAACGTCAAAGGTGACAAGGCGACGTTTTGATTGTTTGAAGAAAAGCTTATTGTATATGTGTACCTAGGTAGTTTTAAACTTAATATTATATAATGAGTATAGTAATAATCTGCCGCGTGTCATGTTCTTCGAATGTGTGTGTGTGTGTGTGCGTGTGTTATATCTTACCCACATCACGATTAATAGTAAACTTGAAACGAATCGTTCGCCGCGTTGAGTCTCTCCTTCATCTTATCCCACCTTCTCTCCGAACTCCCCGTTGTCAACGTGAAAAACTTCCCCTGCGTAATCGTCACCGTCGTCAACGCGTGCCTCTCGTAACTCTTCGTCTTCGAAACAAACTCAAACGAATAATACAAATGACCGTCCTTATCTGTTCTTTCCTTCGCGCTCAACAACTTCCCCAACGCCCCCGGCGCCGACAACGCTTGCTTCACCAGCGTCTCCGCGACTTCTTGCGCGGTGCCAATATCCTTCAACGATTCTCTCTCAGTCGGGTAAATATTTAACGAAATAGACTCTAACGGTTCAATAATATCTTTAAACACCTTCGCCTGCCCATCGACGGAGATTTCTTGCCATCCGACCGGGTAGATGAACTGATATCCGTCTCTCGTTTCTTTGACGACGTTGAAACCGGACAAGGCGTAGGACGGGTTGACGTTTTGGGTCAACGCAAACGCGCCGGCGGCGGTGGATAAAACCGCTTGGCGACGCGAAAAATCAGTGTTGTCCTCTTCGGATGTCGTCGTCGATGATGATGAAGCGCTACTACATTTGATGGAGGATTTTCTCGTTCGTTTGATGGATTGGACCTGATTGGAAAAGACACGTTTTGGTGAGTCAGTTTTTGGCGATGATGATGATGATGATGTTAAAAAGAACGAGTTGAAGACGCGCGGCGGGTGTTCTTTCTCGAGCACTAAAACCGGCGACCAAAAAGCGTTCGATGTCGCATTGTTGCATCGTCGAACGCGCGACGACGACAGACGGATAGAATCTCGAAAACTAAAAAGGATATAATTTCTCTCGATCCCGCACGCAGACGACGACAGATGATGATGATGATGAAAATGATGATGATAAACAATCGCGAAACGCGAACAACAAACACGAAAGAAGAAAAATCCCAGCATCCACCGGACACCCGCGACGAAGTAGACGACGACCAAAACCGAAACTCGAAACGACGACGATGAAAGCGCGCACCTTCTTGGGTGGCGAAACGACCACTTGCGCGCGAGAAGAAGCAAACATTCTCGATGATGTTTGCGTGCTTTGTCTGTGATGTGTCGTTTTTTTTATCTCTCTGAGATGTAGGCTGCTTTTGAAGTTTAGGGTTTAACACCCTAAGCTTGACCGAGCAGAGAATAATTCTAATTCTCTGCACCTGATCGATCGATCGATTCCCCGCTTTTCACAAAAGAACACACTCCGCGCAAAACGGGAATAACACGCATCACCTCCTGAGAAGAAGAAGAAGAAGAAGAAGAAGAAGAAGAAGAAATGACGATCACGAAAGAGGAAGGCGAAAAATGGGCGAAAGATTTCTTCGCCGCGTTCCAACTCGGTTTCGCGGGGAACAATCACGGGGAAACATTGAAATCGTTTCTGGCGGAAAAAATGAGCTGGGATTGGAGCGATGGATTCTCGGGAACCGACGAGCCGAGCTCGACGTTGACGGATAAATTCGCACAAACGTGGGGGTTTATGGTTGAGAAAGTTATCGCCCATCCGATCGTTTTGGTGTCCACGACGGACGACCGCATCGAAATGTTCTCGCCGACGTTTGTCATCCAAATTAACGGTGGGCTCCCAGTCTCTTACCCAGTCGGCCAACCGGTCTCGTTCACGATGACGGTCAAGGACGGCAAAGCCACCAATTGGGTCGGACTATGGGATCAGGGAGACGCGGAGATGAACGACGCGATCGCGAAAGTCACCGCGGCTTTGGAAGCCGCAAAGACATCCGATGCTTAGATCAACGACCTTTTGGGCACTCTTTTATTCTTTTTTATTTTTATTCTTTCTTCTCAAAAAAACACCTGTGCACCCCTGACCTTCTGTTGTAAATAAACTCTGTTGTAAATAAATATTTTATCAATACTGGATGATATCCACATAACGTTGCATGAGGGTGTTTCTTACGTGCAGCTTTATACCTACCCCGGCGCGTACCGTTTCTACGCACTCGGTTTTTTGGTCCGAGTAAAACCTTTTGCGGTATGTATAGGCACAATAGAGACACCTTCCAGACATCTTTTTTAAGACAATCTGTACATGTAAGTTGTATCGGAAAACAAACAAAAGAAGAGGCTTGTTTTTTTCGCGAGATCTCTTTCGTGACCTCTCTTTTCGACTGCGACTGCACTTTTTAAAAAACGTCTTCAAAGTTGGCGCACGCGAGACAACAAGAACAAGAGAGAGAGAGAGTAAAAGAGACTGAGTTTAAGAGAGATGCCTCCAAAGCGTTCAAAAAAGACGTCGTCGTCGAATAACGACGACACGAACAACAACACCAGCATGAACAACAACAACAAGAAGAGAAAGCTTTTGGACGACGTACACGAGAAGAAGGAGGACGGTGATGATGATGATGATGATGATGATGATGCCGAGAATCACATCGTGTCACCATCGCGAAAAGGAGGAGATTCGGAACCGGCGTCGATGTTCGACGTGGACGCGGACCGCGAAAAGTTTAAAAAAGGGACGCTGAAACGAGAGGCGTACGAGATGCTCGAAAAGCACTGGCCGGAAATGAAAGATACGAACGAGTTGTGGGAGCAAGGCTTGAGGGAAAAGAGAAGTCTCGGGAAGTCTAAGGCGGTTTTAGCGTCTGGTTTGTCGCACGACGCGGTGTTCGTGAGAGTGCCAGGAGGAGCGAGCGGTTCGACTGCCACGGGGAAGTGGGCGTTGAGATGTTTCGTCGGACAGTCGAGTAAGAAAATGGCGGCGGTAGCGGCCTCGGGGAAAAGCGGTCAAGCGGCGGCGGCGGCGGAAAAGAAGAAGGCGGATGATTCTTCGGATAAACCGAAAGCTTCGGGGACGATCCGATCGGTCGCGCTGAAAGGACCGTCGAGCGGCGAGTTGTTGAGTAAAGTGCAGGTTTTGGTAGCCGGGAACGCGAAGAAGACGCAAAAAGAAGGAAAAGAAGAAGAAGAAGAAGAAGAGGGTGAACCAAACGATGACGACGACGATAGAAAAAAATCCTCCTTGAAACTTGCCTTGAAATCGAACGTCGCGCGTCTCTCTCGAGCGACCAAGGACATCGGCAAAGCAAAAGAACGCGTGGAGCGGTACCAGCAAACGCTTAAACAACTCCAGAAGAAAGAATCGGATTATAACAACCCGGCGAAACGACCAAAAATTGAAAAATTGAAAACGCCCGCGCAGTTCAAGAAAGAAGCTGAATGTCCCAGTTTACCGAAAGAGTTTCTAAAGTTCACCGGAAATAAGAACGACCGACAAGCGTTAACGAAATGGAACAAAGGGAAAGAAAAAGCGGAA
>JACLAB010008979.1_pt1 | contig 29735 bp, 22 predicted proteins | sample 8027921 | NCBI WGS metagenome assembly JACLAB01 (sample SAMN15725117, study PRJNA655200) | protist metagenome | isolation source: fluorescence activated cell sorting (FACS) single amplified genomes of... | place: USA: West Boothbay Harbor, Gulf of Maine | collected 2000-07-19 | reverse complement strand
GTCGCGACGCGAATCGTTCGCTCGATCGCGTCGTTCGCGTCGCGTCGCGTCGCGCCGTCGCCGTCGACGTCCGCGCTCGACGCGTCGACGATCTCGCGCGCTTTTACGCGCTCGCCGGTCGTCCCGTCGCGCCGACGTCGCGTCCCGTCGCGTCGTTCGATGTCGCGCCCGCGGGCGACGCGTCGGCGCGTCGCGTGCGCGGCCGTCGCGCGCGCGCGCTTCCGACGCCCGCGGGGGGCGTCGTATTTTTCGTATATTCGGGCCACGATCGAGCCTGTGCGTGCGGCTCGATCGTCTAACCTAAACCCTAAACCCTAGTACGGTCTCCGAACCGTCCCTTTTTTGTTTCAAATTTCGGCCGTGCACCCCAGGTGCGACGTTTTTCACCTTCCGAGTCCCCCATATTGAGTCATGACTCGCCGTTCGGAGAAAAAAACGCGTCCCACGGGAATTGGTCCATCAGCGCGGCGACGCGCCGGTCGGGTCAACCCGCGCGCGGTCGTCGACGCGATTGCTTTGCGTGATTGATTTGATTGACGACGCGCCCCGCGCGCGACGCGGCAGACGACGACGGACGGGACGCATCGCGCGACCGAGACGGAGACGAAGACCGAGACGCGATGGCGACCGCGGCGGGAAACGCCGACGCGTCGGTCCTGCGCGAGGGCGCGAGCGAGGAAAAGGGCGAACACGCGCGCCTGGCATCCTTCGTCGGCGCGATGGCGATCGGGGACTTGGTGAAGTCAACGCTCGGGCCGAAGGGGATGGATAAGATCCTGCAGAGCGTGCAGAGAGGACGGAGCGTGACGGTGACGAACGATGGAGCGACGATCTTGAAGTCGATATACGTCGATAACCCGGCGGCGAAGGTGCTGGTGGACATCTCAAAGGCGCAAGACGACGAGGTCGGGGACGGGACGACGTCGGTGGTGGTGTTCGCGAGCGAACTTTTGAGACAGGCGGAACAGTTGGTGAATCAACACGTGCACCCGATGACGATTATTCAAGGGTTTAGAGAGGCGTGCGAGGCGGCGAAGGCGGCGCTGGAGCGCGCGGCGAGCGATAACGCCGGGGACGAGGCGAGATTCAGGCAAGACTTGACCAACATCGCGAAGACTACGCTGAGTTCGAAAATCTTGACGAACGACAAGGAACACTTCGCCAAGCTCGCTGTGGATGCGGTGCTGCGATTGAAAGGGTCAGGAGACCTAGAGATGATTCAAATCATTCAGAAACCGGGTGGAAGCTTGAAGGATTCGTTTTTAGACGAAGGATTCATCTTGGACAAGCGTTTTGGCGTCGGACAACCGAAGAGAATCGAAAACGCGAAGATTTTGATCGCCAACACGCCCATGGATACGGATAAAATTAAAATTTACGGTGCGCGCGTGCGAGTGGACTCCATGACCAAGGTTGCGGAGATTGAACAGGCGGAGCGCGAGAAGATGAAGCGCAAGTGCGAAAAAATCATCGGCTACGGCATCAACTGCTTCATCAACCGTCAATTGATTTACAACTACCCCGAACAAATCTTCACCGAAGCGGGCGTGGCTGCGATCGAACACGCCGACTTTGACGGCATCGAACGCCTGGCCTTGGTCACGGGTGGCGATATTTGCTCGACGTTTGACAACCCAGAGGACGTTCAGCTCGGCTCCTGCGACTTGATTGAGGAGGTAATGATCGGTGAGGATCGCTTGATTCGATTCAGCGGCGTTGCCAAGGGTGAGGCGTGTACGATCGTTCTTCGAGGGGCGTCAGAGCATATCTTAGGTGAGGCTGAACGCTCGTTGCACGACGCCCTGTGCGTCTTGACGTCGACGGTGAAGGACAGCAGAGTCATTTACGGCGGCGGTTGCTCGGAGATGATCATGTCCAAAGCCGTGGAAGAGCTCGCAGCGAAAACGCCAGGGAAGAGATCGTTAGCGATGGAGTGCTTTGCCAAGGCTTTGCGCTCTATCCCGACCATCATCTGCGACAACGGCGGCTTGGATAGTTCTGAGCTCGTATCGCAAATGCGCGCCGCGCACGCTGCGGGGAAGAAGAACACCGGTATCAACATCTTGACGGGCGAAGTCGGTGACATGCAACAGTGTGGCGTGGTCGAGTGCTTCCGTGTCAAGCAGCAAGTCCTTCTTTCGGCCACCGAAGCGGCTGAAATGATCATTCGCGTCGACGACATCATAAAATGCACGCCGCGTCAGCGAGAATAGACAATTTAGATGAGACAAAGAGAGCGGTGTGCGCCGAGGAACGGGCGTGTTGCTTGTAATGAATAGTTCTACGATACAGTCTAATTCTCGTCTACGCGCGAGCTATACCAATCTTGTCACTTGGGTTGGGTATCCCGCGGCGGCTTTGTTTCGTTCAATGAGTGCCAAAAGCGACTTGCAATACTGCGCATGCACCGCAGCCACTTCCTCGCGCGACGGTCTATCGTTCTGCTTAACTTCAATAGGTGGTCCCACCACTGTCGTGAGCTTGCCTCGCGGAAAGCAGAATCCCCAACGATGGACGATGCCGAGCGAGCGGAACGGAAATACAAATTTATAGCTCAGGCGTTTTCGTATCTCACGAAACGGCACCCAATCCGGACCAGTAGCCAGAGACTCGCCAAACGTGTATACTGGCACTAAGGGCGTTCCGACTTGGATGGCTACCTTGACGAATCCGAAACAATTCTTCAAGTATAGCTCTTCGACGTCGACGTTGCCCGTCAGCACCACCTCTTGAACGCCGCCAACGACAATCATCCCAGTCTCCCCACGCCCTAAAACCCGTCGCATCATTTTTGCTGTGCATGGTAAGAACCCAAGCGACGACAGCACATCTTTGATGATCGGAAACACGCTTATGAGCAAGTTGTTGATGAAGAATCTAACGTGCCGCGCTCGGAATCGCCTCAACGCCGCGTCGCTCAATACGATATTCCCCACGCAACCAGACGCGAATAACCCGTGCGGGTGCGCGGCGAACAAATACGCGCGCTTAGAGCAATCAATCTCTTTCTCGCCCGCCGTCGCGTCCTCGACGACGAGTTCCCATCCATTTTCTTCTCCGCACTCGAGCCCGCAAAAGAATTTATAAAGCCCATTCATGGGCACACGCACCCCGAGCGCGTACGACGCGAAGAGATAACACCCGACGTACGCTCGCAACGACGGTATCAAAATCACCGCCACCGCGGACACGACCGGGGACAGGATCCACGACGTGTAAATCGCGCTGACGCACAGCACCGCGAGCATGCGCTTCGCGGAGCTCCACGGCACGTCGCGCACGCCGCGCGCGCGCATCGCCGCGATCGTCGCCGCCTCCACGGCGCGGTGTTCGCGCCAGAGCGCACCGCGCTGCGCGTTCGAGCCCATGCGTCGAGCGCGTCGAGCGCGTCGAGCACTGCGGACGGGCGCGGCGTGCCGTGCGCACTTCGCGACGCGCGAGCGATGTCCGCCGCGCCCGCGCCGTCCGCCCTCGGGCAAGCGCTGGAGAAAGCGATATGGGAACTGCACCAACTCGAGAAAATCATCGAACTCGGCGCGCCGAGCGACGAGCGAGTGATCGAGAAGATTGAAGACTTTGCGCAGACGCTCCCGGCGCTGCGCGAGGCGGCAGAAAAATGCGACGACGTGGAGATCCCCGTCGAGCTCTTGCGCGACGTGGATCAGGGAAAGAAACCGATGGGGTTCATGATCAATCAGATACTCGCCGCGGGGACGGTGAACGAGGTGCGCGCGAACGCGAGCGCGATCGTAGGACGATTTTGTGAGCTTTTGATTGTCGAGCGCGAACGACTGACGGCATCGGCGACGGTTCGAACGTCACGCGTAGACGGTGAAAGGAAAAGCGAACGTGTATAGGGAATTCGCAGAGGCGTTGAAGGGAAAGCTCGACGGCGGAGAAAAGAAGGCAGGGGCGAAGAGAGGGAAAAAGTAGAACGTTCGGGCTCGAACGATAGCGATAGAAGATGAATTTGTACACAACGTTCTTACAAAGTTGGCGACTCGTTGTCGTCGTCGTCGCGCGCGCGGAGACGAACGAGCGCTAAAGAATTTCTGTCGCTTTCTTTTTCAACAGCACTGGCTCTTCTGCGGCGTACGATTCTGATTCGTCAACACCACCCCCGGCCCATTCGTCGGCGTGGGCGCCTTTGGCAACTTCACCGCGATTTCATGGAACAATTCAGTGACGTTCAACGCCTCCTTCGCGGACGTTTCCATGAAGAATAACCCATTCTCCGACGCGTACGCCTCCGCTTCCTCTCGCTCGACCTCTCGTTTCTCCTCCATGTCACACTTATTCCCCGCCAGCGCCATGACGAGCGCGGCGTTTCCTTGCTTTTGCAATTCCCGCACCCAACTCTTCGCTCGCGCGAAGCTCGACTGGCTTTGAATGTCGTACACGATGATCGCCGCCGCCGCACCGCGGTAATACATCGGCGCGAGCGAGTGATATCGCTCTTGTCCGGCGGTATCCCAGATTTCAAACTTGATCGTTCGATCGTCCGCGCACACCGTCTGAGTCAAGAACGCCGCCCCGATCGTGCTCTCTTGGTACTCGTGAAACTGACCTTTGACGAATCTCAGCACTAGCGATGACTTCCCAGCCCCCATGTCCCCCAGGAGCACCTGTGCGCGTCGTCGCGAGCCGCAAGCAGTCGTCAGTCGAGGTCGTTGGCGGAATCTCACGTCGAGAAAAACGCGTCGCGCCGACGACGCGCGCGCGTCGTCGCGTCAGCGCGCCCGCGCGTCGCTCGCGCACCAGTTTCGCTTGCGTGATCGCCGCCCCACGGCCGTCGCTCGCCATGTTCCGCTCCGTCGTGTTCGTTCGCGCTCGCGACGCGGACGACGCGACGCGACGGATTGTGCCGACGAGCGTCGTCACCGCGCGACGCGGTGACGCGCGACGCGCGACGCGCGACGACGCGATGCCCCGCGACGCGATCGATGGCGTCGCGCGCGTCCTGCGCGCGCGATTGGGCGTGAAGACGACGCGCGAGTTGAGGATGGTGCTCGGCGTCGCGCTCGCGATGACGACGCTGGTCGCGCACGCGCTGGCGAAAACGTCGCGATCGACGCTGGGAAACGTGCCCGTGGCGAGCGTCGTGACGGCGGTGTGCGTCGTGGTCGTGAGCGCGCTCGCGAGGGGTGGCGAACGACGGTCATCCAGGAGGGAGAGGCGCTGGGGCGCGGCGACGCGCGGCGACGAGACGCGCGAGGCGGCGGCGACGAGGAATATTAAGGCGTCGGTGGAGGAACTCTTGAGCGATTATCCGGAGGTTTTTGCGGCGTGGGGGGAAGTGAGAGAAAAGATTATAACGGAGTACGTGGTTTCGTTGTGGTACGAGTCGATGACGGATGACTTGGACGTCCCGAATGCGATTCGAATAATACTCGATGGTGCGTTCGCAGAGCTAGCTCGACGAGCGCGAGAGATGGACCTGGTGTCTTTTGCGTTGAGAGAAATTCCAGACGTGCTGTCGCAGAGTTTAGAATCGTATCGTAGTGCTCGCGAGGAGGTGGGTGAGTCCGAATTCCGGAAGCTTTGCGCGGAAGACGCGGAGGACGTGTTGGCGTGCGTCTTGCGAAAGCAAGGAGAGCTTCACCCGGCGGTGAGTGGCGAAATCGAGACCACACGCGCGCTTCGAGCCCTATCTTTGGTAATGTCGGATGCTTTGATGGATGGTGAATTCGCTTCGGGTCTCACGACCGCACTCGTGCGCGAACTCATCGTCGTTTCATTGCTCAGGCCTCTTCTTCGATTCGCCGAGCCGAGATGGGCGAATCGAGGTGTTCTGTACTTGACAGGTACAAACGTCGATTACGACGAAGAGGAAGTCAAGGATATGTTGTCGATAGAATCTGAAGGCACGACGGTCGTTGATGACTCGGCAAATGTCTCTGAACGACGTTCTGAGACAAATGCGTCGGCGACTCACAGTCGAACGGCGAGCGATAGCATCGACGCAGCGTTGACAGGGTTGTACTCAGACTTCAAACTCTCCGCTCGCATCACGGGTGCAGAGATCGTGGGTTCTGGAAGTTCGTCATATGCCGTGTATCTGGTGACTGTGAACACGAACGAAGATCAAACTTGGGTTGTCCCTCGGCGGTTTCGTAATTTTGAAACGCTTCATCGACGCCTTCGCGACGTCGACAGAGAAGCCACGAACGGTTTAGAGTTCCCGAGTAAATCGTGGATAAGGACATCTCTGAGCGGTGTTTTCATGGAAACTCGTAGAAAGGCACTCGATACGTACATGAAATCGATCCTGGCGAGCAAAAGTCTCGCGGAGAGTAGCGAGCTGTTTACGTTTTTAGACGCGCGGCCAGGAATTTACGATCCCGACCGTGGGAGCATCGCCCCCGAGCTCATGAAAACCATGACAGAAGCAATGGAGGGCATGGCAACGATGGTTTCGAACTCAACGAGTGATTTAATGGGCGGTGGGGAGACTGTTGACGAAGATAGAGCGCCAGGTGAAGCGCCGACGCTTGGCTCAAAAAAGCCTCCGCGACACACTCGGATGTCGTCCATGTACAAAGAACCCACACCCACGGTACCGAGTGTGAACTTATCATCCATTGAGCCGACGTCGAAGACGACGCGAAGCGAGAGCGCTTCCGAGACGAACGGCGATGGCGAGGACGAAGACGCCTTCGTGGCTGAGGTTGAGAGTTGCATGAACGGACCCGTGCTCGACCTCTTTGAGTGCGTCTTCACGTTGCGCTCGAAACCGATGATGCGACGCGCACTCGTTTCTTTGGTGCGTCAGACAATTGAGTTTTTTTTCTCCATCGAGCGATCGATTAGCAAGCGTTTCCGTGACTTTCGCAGCGCCGGTTCCATGGCGCGCGCGCTCTCGTGGATTCGTCGCGTCGTTTGGCCCGAGTCGCCGTATCCCCCAGACACCCCAGCTCGCTTGGCACGTGAAGCAGAAACCGCTCGACAAGCTTTGCTCGGCGTCTTCACGAACGAAACCGTGCAAACCATCATGGGAACGCGCGCGAGCGCGAGAGCGGCGCTCGACGTCTACTCCTTGCTCCAAAGCCCGACGTGCTGTCGTCACATCGGTTTCGTCGCCTTGGAGGCCTTCATCGTGAGCTTATTCCCCGAAGTTATCGCCCACGCCGCGAGCAAAGACCTCGAGCGCGCGCTCGAGGCGTAGATAGAACCTTGTCTCTGCAACGACGGCCGCCCTCCCAACCGACCGACCGACCGCGCCGTCGCGCTTCGCTTTTCCAACAGTCCAACGTCTTTTTCCCGCGTATTTAACGACCTCGCGCCGCCTTTTTTGGAAAAAGTTTTTTCCCGCGCGTCGTTCGGCCGATCGTGATTCAACGCGTGTCCCCCCTGTATATTCTTATCCGTCAACGCTAACGCGCGGGAACGCGTCGGCCGCTCGTTTGGGATCGGATTCAGTGTGGATTTTCGAGTGGGTCGATCGACCGATCATGACTCGACGAAGCGCGCGCGGGACGCGACGCCGCGCGACCGCGCGCGGCACTTCGGCACACGCAAAGCCGTCCGCGGACGACTTCGAACGATCTTTCGCGTCATGCCGGACGTGATGTGCGGAACGTGCGCGGAAGCCCCTGCGGCGGTCGTGCGCGTGGAATCCCAAACCGGCGTCGCGCTGTGCGCGTGCGCGCGGTGCGATACGAGGTGCGCACGCGCGCGATGCGTCGCGGATTCGAACGCCGCGGTCGCGAGGCACCCATGGGTTGGGTGAGGGTTGGCGCGCGCGTCGCGGCGCGCGCGCGCGCGGGCGTGGACGCGCGCGCGGGGCGATCGATGCGCGTAAATTCTCTCCACCGTCCGCGCGCGAATCCGACGCGAACGGCGATGCGCGGCGATGGAAAAGCGCGGATAATCAGCGCGGCGCGTGGCGCTGGATTACCGCCGCACAACGAGCCTTGGACTGACCGCGGTGATTATTTCGAGCGAACAGGCAAACGGCGAAGCGCGGCAGTGGACGATCGACGACGCAACGCGTCGGATTGAGACAAGCGAGTGGGAATGGCTCGGACGAACTTTCGTGCGATGTGTGCCAAATGAATCCGGCGTACGTGATTTGTCACGAGGACCGGGCGTTTTTGTGCCGCGTGTGCGACGTGAGCATTCACGAGGCGAACGCGACGTCCAGGAAGCATCAGAGATTTTTGTTCGCGAACACCAGAGTCGAGCTCGAGGCGATGGGCGCGGGTGAAGAAGCTGGGACAAGAATGTCTCCGAGTGATAGCGCCGCCGAGCACACGGTGCCGCAGTTTGAGCAAGAGGAGGTTGGGAGAAAGGTGCGTCGTTTATCTTCACTTGTCCATATGAGGCGGCGAATGAGAACTCAGAGACTGACTATTTTTTACGGTTTTTTACCATCACAGAGAAAGTACAACAGACAACAGAAGGCATCTGTGCCTTCTGAAGACGCAACCGTGCCGTCAATCGATGATTTGGCGCCGGGAGTGTTCGAGAACTTCATGACAGGCTTGCTCGGCGAGGAGGAGGGTCGCAAGCACATGGAGAAATCCACGGCGGATGAGAACAATTTCTGGGGAGACATATTCTCGGAGAATTGGGCTGCCATGGACGGCATGATGGACGATGAGCTGGCCGTTCCGAATTTCGATCAACAAGTTCCGACGAACGCCATGTACAACTAAAATTTTTTCTCTGATTCTTCCCTCGGAGTTTCGCATGCCTGAGACATCGAACGTGTACAATGATTGCTGCTTGGAAATCGAACGTCTCATTCACAAGACCTACCGTAGATCAATAACATAGAACGAGTTAGGGTGCATTTTTCAGCGGACCGCACCACGCAACTCTCAATAACAACCTAAAATCCCATGAAAATTACAAGTGCTCCTCGCTCGCTAACGCACTAACGTCTTGACGACGGCTCGCCATACACGGATGAACGCGCTTTCGCGATGAACGCAGGCGCATCTGAATGGTGTCTATCGGGTCCTCGCGCCGCTTCCTCCACGAAACTCATCTCTTCACCTAATTCTCCGACGTTCTTGCGCAGTTTTGAAATCCTCGCCTCGTCGTGCGCTGAAGCATCCGCCGACATTGCGGCTAGTCGCACGGCTTTTTCTTCAGCGGTCAATCTTCCCGTTCTATGACCAGCGTTGTTTCCACCTCGCCATTCCGGCTCTGGTGCGCGCTCTGCCGCGCGTTTTGCCTCTTCTTCGCGCCATTTTGATCGTTTGCCTCGCCGAATAGCCGCCGCATCCTCGGCTGTTTCATGGGCGTACGTCAACCCGAATCCTTTTGACGCATCTTGTGCGTGCGCATCGTCGCGAGCAATTCCATCACGGTGCCTCTTACGATCGTACTTGTCGTCATAGCCACGGCTGTCTCGTAAATCGCGTCGATCACGTCGGTCGCGATCGTCTCTACTTCGCCTGTCTGACCGCCTCGGGCTTCTGCTGCGAGACCGAGAACGGGATCGCGAGCGCCTACTACGGTGACGTGGCGAGCGCGAACGATGTCTACGACGCTCTCTCTTCGGACTTCTACTGCGAGATCTCGACTCCGAGCTTGAGTCGCATTTTCTACTGCGTTTATCGCGTTTGCTCGAACGCTTTTTGTCTCGTCTTGCCTCCTTTTTTGCTCGCCTCCGCTCCTTCTCAGCCCGGCTTTCATCCTTCAATTGTGCCATTTTCACCGGATTATTCGTGATGTACTGCTTTGACTGCAACTCGCGCTGCTTCATCACTAACAACGGATCGGCATTCAGTCTGTTCCAGGCTTCGTTCTTCGAGTGCGCCTCTTCCTGCCTCTCCTCTGCCTGCGCCGCCAAGTTGGCCCCTTCCTCCACCGCGAGCTCGAAGCGCTTCTTACCAATCACGCGCTCGTCTACAGATACTGGAGCCGGAGCAGCTTCCCCAACACGTCCTTTATACATGAATTCCAAGCGTTCTTGCGTTGGTTTCATCACGTGACCCGACGCAACCGCCTCCGCTTTCATTTCCGCCTGCTTGCGCTCGTCTTCAATTTCCTTCTTCATCTCCTCCAGCCGTCGTTTTTCGTGCTCCGCCTGCTGCTCCCGCTTCCATACGTCTTCCTGCACCGCCATACCCGCGGTATGCCATGATTTCTTGTGCAAAAAAGCTGTCGCAAACGAACGAAAACGCGCGGTCAGTCGCCGCAAAAGTTGAGACGATTCTCACGTCTTCGAGCGGCACCCACGCGGCCGCACGCGAACGAACGAACGAAACGACGACGGACGAACGACGTACCTAAACCCCCACCCATGATTACCGCACTCTTTCCGTGCGCGTCGCGCGAATTCCCGACGGCGCGCGCGCGGAGCGGCGTCGAATGACGGCGGCGGTGCGTCGCTTCGTGCTTCGCTTCGCTCTGGCTTGGGTGGGCTCGGGGGCTTGGGCTTTGTTGTTACATCATTGCGTCGCTTTCGGGCGTCCAGAGCTCGCCCTTGGATTTTAAAAATTTGGGTAAACCATCCCCCGCGCATTCCACGATTCTCTGTCCGTAGTACATGTGATGCGTCGGCTTCAAGTCGTCGCTCGCCCGCGTATTGAGCACGGAGAGCGGTACGGCGATCATTTTTCCCTGTTTTTCAAGCGACGACGCGCGTCAGTCGACTTCGTCGCGATGACGGTGGCGAATTCTATTTTTCAATCTACGGTCGTACCTTCATCAACGATGCGTATATCGGGCTTCCACACTTTGCGCACCGGCATCGATCAACGTTTGCGCTCGAAGCCGTCGCCGTCGGTTCGCCCTCGTGCTCGATCTTCACTTGCTCCGCCTTACACAGCGCTTGTGCGGAGAACGGCGCCCCACAGAGCTTGCGGCAGATCGTGCAGTGACATATGCTCACCGCCACTGGGGATCCAGTGACCGTGACTTTGGCGTGTTCGCAAAAACACGTCCCCGAGCGAACGACTTCGTGTTCGCCAGAACTCATGACGACGGACCCGAAGGACGAGCGTGCGAGGATACGAGACGCGGTGCGCGTGCGACGAACGCGGTATGGCGTTACTGATGTCCCCGTCTGACTCGCGCGCTGCGATGCGAGGACGCAGCGCATGCGCGCGACCGGCTCGCCGCCGCGTCGCGCTGTGCGGCGACGGCGCCGACCCGATCGACCGATGATTAATCGAGCGTGCTGATTTGCGCGAAAAATTACATCTCATACAACGCTAATGGTACGACTAGATCCTCATCGTCGACGCTCGGCGTCCATCTATTGCACCAACGAGTGCACGGAGACGCCGCCCTCCATTTCGTGCACGCTCGACGCGCCGACGCCGCTATCGATCGGATCGCCATCCAACGCGAGCCAATACCCAGCGAACGACAAGTAAACGACCATGAAGAGCGAAAAATCTCTGACGATGACGTCCCCCAAGCGCGCGATCGCCACCTTGCTCCCGACCGCGAACTCCGCGACGATGGCTGGCAGTTTTAACAACCGCAGCGTGTCGCTCTCCTCCACTCCCTCTCGCTCGTCGATCGCCGCCTGCGCGTACGTCACCGGAAACAACACCACGAACGCGGTGATGAGAACGTTAAGTTCGCACGCCACGAACACGCTCAACGGGTTCAGAGCCCATCGAATCTTTCTCAAAAACGCCCCCGCCCCGTCGTCGCTCCAATCCATCAACGTCAGCGCCACCGCCAGCGCCAGCGCCGCGCACGCGACGACCACCCCTCGCACCACCGTCGTCTTCTCGATCGCGATCGCCATGCACATCGGCCATCGCGCCGCCTTCTCCGCGCGCAGCTCCGCCCGTCGCGGTTCCCGCGTCGACGCCGCGCCCTTCCCCCGGCGCGCGTCCGCCGCGTCCGCCGCGGCGTCCTTCGCGCGCGAGCGACGACGCGACAGCCGCGCGCGTCGCGTCGCCATCGTCGTCCGTCGCGCGGCGCCGGCGACGCGTCCGACGTTCGCCCCTCGGCGTCGCGCGTCGCGCCGTCGCGTCGTCGTCCGCGAACGAATCGCGCGCGCGTCGGCGCGCGCGACGCCCCGCGCGCGACGGTCCGACGGCGCGACGGTCGTCCGCGGGGACGACGCGCCGACTCGCCGACGGTTCGTGACTCAACGACGGTTCGTGACTCAACGACGGTTCGTGACTCGTCGACGGTTCGTGACTCAACGACGGTTCGTGACCCAACGACGGTTCGTGACTCAACGACGGTGTGCCCCATCGTCGCGCACGCCACCAGGCATCCCGCGATCGCCCCGCCGCGATCGCCGCGCCGCACTGCGCGCCGCCGAGTCGATGGCGACGATGGCGCTCGCCCCCGCGCGCGTCGCGCTCCGACGCGAGTTCGCGCGGAAAAAGTCGATCACGCGCGAGAAGAAACGCGCGAGTCGCGGAAACGCGCGCCCGAACGCGCTCAAACGCGGCGTCGCGAACGCGGCGCGCGCGATGGGTGGCGAGAGCGAGGTTTTTCGAGCGTGGGATCAGGCGACGAAGAGCCAAAAGAGAACCGACTTGAAGAAGATCATGATCCTGGGCGCGGGACCGATCGTGATCGGACAGGTGCGCGCGCGCGATGATGCGCTCGGGGAGGGAGGAGAGGCGAACGGCGCGGGATGGGAGGGGGTGATCGCGAACGCGAGCGCGGGCGCGTTTTTAAATATTCAAACCGCGGCGGGGGCGATCGCGAGGGAGCGACGCGCGGGGTAGCGACGCTTCGGGGGATTGGCGCGAACGGTTTAGTGAGAATTAATTGTGTTTCGTTCGTCGTCTCGACACGGGCGCGGAAAGACTGACGGTGGTGCGAGTTTGAACTTTGGTAGGCGTGCGAGTTTGATTACTCTGGGACCCAGGCGTGCAAGGCGTTGCGCGCCGAAGGATACGAAGTCGTGCTCGTGAACTCGAACCCGGCGACGATTATGACGGATCCAGAGACGGCGAGTCGCACGTATGTGACGCCGATGTCGCCGGAGAGCGTTGAGCAAATCATCGCGCGCGAAAAGCCGGACGCCTTGTTGCCGACGATGGGCGGGCAAACCGCGCTCAACTTGACCAAGGCGCTCGCGGAGTCCGGGATTTTGGCCAAGTACAACGTCGAGTTGATCGGTGCTAAGCTTGATGCTATCAACAAGGCTGAAGATCGTCAGCTTTTTAAGGATGCGATGGACAAGATTGGCTTGAACACGCCCAAGTCTGGCACAGCCGAGACGTGGGCGCAGGCGCAAATCATCGCGGCGGACATCGGCACCATGCCGCTCATCATCCGTCCTGCTTTCACTCTCGGCGGTTCTGGGGGTGGTATCGCGTATAACATGGCTGAGTTTGAAAACATCGTCAAGGGTGGTCTCGATGCGTCTGCGACGAGCCAAGTTTTGATTGAGCAATCTTTGCTCGGCTGGAAGGAGTACGAGCTCGAGGTGATGCGTGATCTTGCCGACAACGTCGTCATCGTGTGCTCGATCGAAAACTTCGATCCCATGGGCGTGCACACCGGTGATTCCATCACTGTTGCCCCGGCTCAGACGCTCACGGATAAGGAATACCAGCGTCTTCGCGATGCCTCGGTTGCTATTATTCGTGAGATCGGCGTAGAGTGCGGTGGTTCGAACGTGCAGATGGCTGTCAACCCAGTCGATGGTCAAGTCATGATTATCGAGATGAACCCGCGCGTGTCTAGATCTTCTGCTTTGGCTTCCAAGGCGACTGGTTTTCCGATCGCTAAGATGGCTGCAAAGCTTGCGGTCGGTTGCACCCTCGACGGCATCCCGAACGATATTACGCTCAAGACGCCGGCGTCGTTTGAGCCGTCGATCGATTACGTCATCACTAAGATTCCTCGATTCGCTTTCGAGAAGTTTCCGGGTGCTAAGGCGGTGCTCACGACTCAAATGAAGTCCGTCGGTGAAGCGATGGCCATGGGTCGCACCTGGCAAGAGTCCTTCCAAAAGGCGTTCCGCTCTCTCGAGACGGGCTTCTCTGGTTGGGGTCTCAGCAAGAAGGATGGCTTCATGCAAGGTGATGTCTCCGCCATTCGCGATGGTCTTACTATTCCGAACCCTGAAAGAATTGTGACCATCCACGAAGCGTTCCTGGCTGGATTTACGGAGAAGGAGATCATCAACCTCACGACGATGGACCCATGGTTTGTTCGCCAACTCGGTGAACTTTACGAAACCGAGTGTTGGTTAAAGTCGCTCAAGTCGATCGATGAACTTAGCGAAAACGATTGGCTTGAAGTCAAGAGACGTGGTTTCAGCGACGCTCAAATCTCTGTCGCTTTCCCTGGCACGGATGAGATGACTATCCGCAAGGCCCGCACCGGCAAGGGCTGCGTCCCGTCGATGAAGCGCGTCGATACTTGCGCGGCGGAGTTCCAAGCGGACACGCCTTATATGTACTCTTCCTACGATGGAAATGATGAAGCCGAACCGACGAACAACCGTAAGATTCTCATTTTGGGTGGTGGCCCGAACCGTATTGGCCAAGGTATCGAGTTCGATTACTGCTGCTGCCACGCCGCGTTCGCGCTTGCCGATGCAGGCTTTGAGACTATTATGCTCAACAGTAACCCAGAAACTGTGTCGACGGACTACGACACTTCTGATCGCTTGTACTTTGAACCTTTGACGGTGGAAGATGTCTTGAACGTGTGCGAGACTGAGCGTCCGGAAGGCATTATCGTGCAGTTCGGCGGCCAAACTCCGTTGAGCCTTGCCACGAAGCTTGAGGCCGCGCTAAACGCGAACCCGATTCCGGCGGCGTCCGGTAACGGCTTCACGAAGATTTTGGGTACGCCTCCGGACTCCATCGATGCGGCCGAAGATCGTGAGCGTTGGATCGATATTTTGGATGAACTTGAAATCCTTCAACCCCCGGGCGGCGTCGCTCGCTCCGAGGAAGAGGCGCTGAAGGTGGCTGAAAAACTCGGTTACCCGGTCATGGTTCGCCCGTCTTATGTTCTTGGTGGTCGTGCGATGGAAATCGTTGGTTCTACTGCCGATTTGAAGCGATACATCAACACTGCGGTGGAAGTTGATCCGGAACGACCCGTCCTCGTTGACAAGTACCTCCAAAACGCGACGGAAATTGATTGCGATGCTCTGTGCGACATGGAAGGCAACGTTGTCATTGGTGGGATCATGGAACATATCGAACAGGCAGGTGTGCACTCCGGTGACTCTGCGTGCTCTTTGCCGACCCAAACCATCCCTGAATCTGCCTTGGCGACTATCCGCGAATGGACTCCTAAGCTTGCTCGTCGACTTGGAGTTGTTGGTCTCATAAACATTCAGTACGCCGTGACTCCGGACGGCACTCCTTATATTATTGAGGCAAACCCTCGTGCGTCTCGTACGGTGCCGTTTGTTGCTAAGGCGATCGGTCACCCATTGGCGAAGTATGCCTCTTTGGTGATGGCGGGAAAAACGTTGAAGGAAATCGGCTTCACGGAAGAAGTGAAGCTCAACCACGTCGCCGTCAAGGAAGCGGTTCTTCCGTTCGATAAGTTCCCGGGCGCCGACACGTTGCTCGGTCCGGAGATGAGAAGTACCGGTGAAGTGATGGGCATCGACAAGGACTTCAGCCGTGCCTACTGCAAGGCGCAGCTCGCTGCTGGACAACGTTTGCCAACTTCTGGCAATGTGTTCATCTCCGTCCGTGATGGTGATAAGGATGCCATAGTTGACATAGCGCGTGACCTCGTCGCCATGAAATATACGGTCCTCTCGACCGGCGGTACGGCGAGCCACTTAGAAAACGCGGGCGTTCCCGTTACCAAGGTGAAGAAGGTCCACGAGGGCCGCCCTCATATTGGTGACATGATCCGCAACGGTGAGATTGGTTTGATGGTTGTCACCTCGTCTGGTGACGCTCAAGATTTGGTGGATGGTCGCGAGATCCGTCGCACCGCGGTTGGCCTCAAGGTTCCTATGGTGACGACGATCGCTGGCGCGAAGGCGACTGTTGGCGCCGTCAGAGTCTTGCAACAGAATGACTTGGTGATGGATGCCTTGCAAGATTTCTTCTAGAGTTTCACTAAATTGCGACTAAATTTACGGTTTGTCATGCTAATCTTATTACTACATACCACTAAACTGGCTCATCGACGATCCTTGCGAAGTTGCGCGGCGCTGATACCCCCGACGCCTTGCAGAGACCCGGCGCCAGACTGGAAAAGTTTCGTCGGGTTACTCGCGAGCTTGACGTTGCGCCCGTTATTCATGGGGCGACCCTTCATCGAACGATAATCTGAGATCACTTGCGCCCGCAACGCCGCTAAATCCGCCGTACGTTTGAGCCCTTGTGTCTCAGACTTTTTCTTACTCTTCGCCGAAGATCCTTTTGCAGCGCTCAAGAGGTCGGCAAATATTTTCGACTGCCTATTAGACTTCCCTCCGGTTTGATTTTCGGCAATTTCGACTATTTTATGCCCACTCTGCGCGATCGGAACCTCCTTTTCCCCCTTTCCTCCGCTTTTTCGCTTGAGCGTAATTGTCGGTGGCGCCTCGGCGACTTCGCCAAACCGCACCGTGTTTCCACCCCCTCGCAAGAACTCTGCCTCTTCTTCTTTCTGCGCCCGCAACGCCGCTCGATCCCGTTTTTTCCGCTCTCTTAGAGAAAGATGTTTCTTCTTTTTCTTCTTTGCCTCGGCCTCAGCCTCCCGCGCCGCCGTCGCCGCTTTTTCATCCGTCGCCCTCAGCGTGGCGTTCCCTTTATCGGGTTGTGCTCGCACCAGTGGCGCTACTGAGGTCAGTGCTCCTTCTCCGCTGATATTTCTATTCGTGGCCTCTCCCCTGTCGTCCTCCGACGACTCCTCGCCGACGTCATCGACCTTTTCTTCGCCTCTCTCTTTGGCCGCCGCCGGTTCTTCTTCTTCGCTATCGTCGTCTTCGACGCGGTCTCGTCGCTTCGATCGCGACTCTGCCGCGGCTTTGGCGGCGAGAAATCGCTTGAACGACTTCGGCGCGCTCAGCATCACATCTTCGCTCACCTTTCCCGAAGGCATGGCCACTTTCTCGTCGTAAAACCGTCCCGAGATGCGGTCGAAAGTTTTCGAGTTTTGCGCCATCTTGGCGCGCTTACGCGCGCTCTTGCCTCGTATGCCCCCCATGATGCGGGCGACGCGCGTGCACGGGTCTGTGCGATTGCGCGCGCGTCGCTCGGCCGCGCGAGCTCGATCGGACAGACCCGCGACGCGTCGGAGTGTCCCGCGCGCGCTGTACCCTAGACTTTTGCTGAAATCCGAATCCGCGTCCTCGTCGACGCGTGGTGTCGTGACTTCGACGCGCGCGTCGTCGACCGAGGCGCGTCGACGACGATGAATGCGTCGACGACGCCCAAAACCCTCACTCGAGGCAAGCGTGACGTCGCGCTGAGCGCCTACGCGCTGTTATTTTCCGAACTCGTCCAGTACCACAAGAGTCGCGCCAAGGATACGAGCGAACTCGAACGCGCGCTCGAGGACGCGGGCGCGGACGTGGGACGGCGAATGTACGAGGCGCAGAGTTTCCGTGAGCGCGGGCCGGGGAAGCGGGAGAATCGGTTGTTACCGCTATTGCAATTCATTCAGAGCTCGTTTTGGAAAAACGCGTTCGGGCGCGCGGCGGATTCGTTGGAGGTGTACGACGACGACGAGTACCTGCTGTCCGATCGGGACTTGCTCGTGAATCGATTCGTGAGCGTGCCAAAAGATTACGGCGATCTGAATTGCGGAGCATTCGCGGCGGGGATGGTGGGGGGAATCTTGCGAAGCGCGGGATTTCCATCCAAGGTGAGCTGCTATTACTCGGAACAGGCCCCCGGGGACGCGTCGGGGCGACGAACGACGAATATATTGATGAAGTTCGAGCGAGAAACTATCGAGCGAGAGAAGCGATTAGATGGTAGATGAATTAGCGCATAGAAAAATCTCTGTATCAATACTAAGCAAGCGATCTAAAGCGAGTCGGCGCACCAGTTTAAGTGCGCTCTGAGTTGCATCGCCGCGGGATAGCTCATATCTCGCGGGACCCCGACGCGATCGCGCAGGTATGCTAGACATTTACGAACGGATTTCGCCTCCGAGCTTGTATTCGAACTTGGTTCCGATGGCTCGGCGGTACCCTCGATCAGAGCCTGCGCCACCTTTCGCAAGCATTCATCGACGCGACTTTCGTAGTTTAAATTCGGGACCGCATAAGGATCCGCGAGCGGAGCACCGAACTGCTTGCGACCTGGCTCGCCCATACCTCTGCAAGCAAACTTGACGATGTTTGCAGAGTTTGCAATCAGTTTATACGCTGCTTCATGCTTTGCGTCCTCTTCACCTCGGTTCATAGATTCCGGAAGCGGCTCCAAGCCGTCAGCAGATAGAGAAACCGGTAATCGCCAACTCTTTTCGCCGCCGATGACCGCCACAGCTTCGTCCACCGCGGCGTTTTTATCGGCGTATCCCGGTCCATATTGAGGTGGGATATCCATGATGTGCGTGTAGTAGTCGCTCTTTGTCGCCTGATACGTCGGTCTCGCCTCAAACGCGAGGAGCCACCTTTCTATGTTGGCCCAACGCTTTGTGCCGCGCATTTGCAGTCCCTTCCAATACAGAACGCTCGCGTTCATGCGCTCGACGTGCGAGACGTACTGAAAGTCCACAATGCTTGGACTTTCTCCCCCGAGAAACCATGGTCCTTCCGTAGAGCCGAGCGCTTCGTCGACCTTGTCCAACGTCTTTTCGAATCCCGCTCTCGCTCCCAGCGGTCCCGGCATCGAGGGCCGAAACACGAGGCCGCACCAATCCGAAAACAACTGACGTTCGAGCTTCAAAAGCACGTTCGCCGCCTCAAACTTATCCTCGGGAAGCGTCGGTCGCTCCGGGAACTCGCGTTCGAGGATTTGCATGATGACCAAACTCTCCGTGATCATATTCCCGTCGATCTCCACCACCGGCAACAGCCCGCTCGGAATCTTGTCCAGAAACGCCTTTGGTTTATCGCCGTACGATCGCATGTTGATCTTCTCCACTCGGTACGGGATTTGTTTTTCTTCGAGCATGATCCAAAGCTTTTGACAGTACGGGCACCACTGCGCGAGTGAGAGCGTTCGTGCGTCAGTCTTTCGTTCTCCGTTCGCCGCGAATCGCCAAATCCAAACCGCGCGCTCGGGCGGCGCGCTGGGGCGCCGACGCGACGGCGCGTCGCTTCAGCACGCACCCCCGCGTGGTCGCGATAAAACGTCACCCGCACGTCCTCCTCGCGCGCGCCGAACAATCGCAGCGCGTTGTCCTGATGCGCCGGTCCACCGCCGCGCGCGCGCGCCTGCGCGTCTTCCGTCAGCCGTTTCACGCAGCTCGACGTCGACGCGGTGTGGGACGCGCGAAGTTCGTCCCAAGACTTGACGGTGGTGGACATGGCGACGACGCGCGCGCGATGTGAACGAGCGCGGTGCCTTGTCGAACGAGCGGTGCTCGCACGCGCGACGCGAGGGACGGACGCACGCGCGAGGGACGCCGAGGAAGCGCCGTCGACGCGCATCGCAGAGTGCGGACAGACGCGTCGCCGGGACGGTGCGTCTAAAGAAAAAATCTGATGTTGACATGAGGACTGATTAATGGTGATTCGAGATTAAGCACCTTGAGTGCGCGTGGAGACGCGTCGCAAAGAGCTCCGCGGGTCGCGATCACGCGATGAGACTGGGCTCCATCTCAGCCGGCGCCTCGTATCCCATGAGGTTGATGTACGTCGCCGTGACGTTGGCGAGACCAGCCTTTGGGAGATCGTCGCGAAACTTGACACCCGTGGGCAACGCCGGACCACCGATTGCGACCGGAACTGGAGCGAGAGTGTGCGAAGTGAGAGCCAAGAGTGCGCCGCTGTCGTCCTTCAACGCGCCACCCTTTTTGTCGCGCTGCACCATGTCGTCGGCGTTGCCGTGATCGGCGGTGACCAGGAACATACCACCCAACTCTTCCACGAGGTCGAGAAGTTCCTTCACGCACGCATCGCACTCTTCGCAAGCCGCAACGGTGGCCGCCATGTCACCGGTGTGACCAACCATATCAGGGTTAGCGTAGTTGATCCGAACGACGTCGTACTTCCCAGAGAGCAACGCCTCCTTCCCGGCTGCGGTGATTTCGCGAGCCTTCATCAACGGCGCTTGGTTAAAAGGCACATTGTCGCTCGGAATCTCGACATATGTTTCAAGATTTTCGTTGAAGTACCCAGATCGGTTACCGTTCCAAAAGAAGGTGACATGACCAAACTTTTGAGTTTCGGAGCACGCGAAGGTTTTCAATCCATTCTTCGCGAGCCATTCGCCAGAAGTCCGCTCGATGAGCGGGGGTGGAACGAGATAGTTCGCCGGTAGCTTCAAGTCGCCATCATACTGCATCAGTCCCACAAACTTTGTCTTGGGAAATCGCACGCGATCGAACGAGTCAAAGTCTGCATACTCGAAAGCCTTGGAAATTTCGACAACGCGATCTGCGCGGAAGTTGCAGATGACGACGGCATCGTCGTCTTGAATCGTACCGACCGCTTCGCCATCATCGCCAACGATGACAAACGGTGCAACGTACTGGTCGGTGGCTCCATCCTTCTTAAGCTCCGTCAAAGCTTCTTTCGGGCACTTGAACTTATGCGGGGCGTCACCCAAAACGTGCGCGCGCCAGCCCCGCTCAACCATACCCCAGTCGGCTTCGTAACGATCCATGGTCACCGCCATGCGTCCACCACCGGAAGCAACCTTCGCATCACATCCCTGCGCGGTGTACGAGTCGAGTTCAGCGACGAGTTTTGCCATGTACTCGTGCGATGTACCATCCGGAACGTCTCGTCCGTCGGTGAGCACGTGCAGGCGCAACTTTTTGCACCCATCCGCGAGCGCGCCTCGCATCAAGCCAAATATTTGATCCGTGCGCGAGTGCACACCGCCATCACTCAATAATCCAATCACGTGAAGCGTATTGTTCGCGAACGCGGGCTTGATGTACCCCCACCCGGCGTCGCTAAACATGTTCTTTGTCTCGAGCGCAATGTCAACCAGGGACGCTCCCTGCGCGATCACCTTCCCCGCGCCCAGGGCGTTATGCCCGACTTCGGAGTTCCCCATGTCCGCATCGGTGGGCAGGCCAACGGCCGTACCGTGCGCCTGGACGGTGCGATAGAACGATTGACCTTTCGCCTTGAGCGCGTCCATCGTCGGCGTCTTGGCCACGTGCACGGCGTTGTGCTCGTCCTCGTATTCATTCTCTCCCCAACCGTCGAGGATGCACACCAAGACGGGCTTCTTTTGCGGGATTGTCGGGTGCGGATGAAGTTCCATGATCGTTCCCCGTCGTCTTCGAGCGCGCGCGATGAAGTGCGACGCCACGCGCCCCGCGCGCGCGAGAGGGCGGCGCGTTCGGTACTTTTCGGAGGGCTAGGGCAAACACCCGATTTCCTTTGTCCGGATCGCGAGGTCGATCGATCGACGCTCTGAGGTTGGACGGCCGCGCTTTCGCGAACGTCGCGAGGGGAACGGTGCGCCGTCGATCGATCGAGTTCGGTCGATCCCGTCGATCCCATCCGATCGTTCGATCGCGTTCGATCGTTCGATCGCATCGATCGCGTCGATCGACGTCGATCCCGTCGAAGCATTCGATCGATCGATCACGTCGTTCGACGTCGATCGTATCCGATCGATCGATCGCATCGATCGACGTCGATCGCGTCAAACATTCGATCGATCGATCACGTCGATCGACGTCGATCGTATCCGATCGATCGGTCGCGTCGATCGCGTCGAAGCATTCGGTCGATCGTATCGATCGAGCGCGTCGATCGACCCCGTCGAGGGCGTCGAGGGACTAGAGGGCGACAGGGGGACTTGCCGTCGCGTCGGGCGCGGCATTACGCGGCAGTGCGCACGAAGGCCATCCACCGTCTACCCACCGCGAGGCGGGAAACGACGCGTAGGGAGTGTTATCGCCGACCGCGCGTGCGTTCGACGATTGACGACGCCGTCGTAGACGGCGCACGAGGGATTCGTACGCGACTCGAAGAGCCGCGGGACATCCAACGAACCGACGCGAACGCTCGCGTGCCCCCGCACGCGAGCGTCACGCGATGGAACCCTCGGGCGTAAACAATGGGGATGATGTCAATATCAACGCTTGGGGTATTCCAGTCCTTCGTTACACCGAAGAGGACCGAGTAAAGCAAAAGTTTGTAGAGACGATTCATCGCGTCGAGTGGCGCGAGCGCGAGACGGGGGCGTTCCGCAACCCGGATGATGTGGATGAGCTAAGATGGAGCGAGTCCGATGACGAAGAAGATGTAGAAATATTACGATCCGATCGCGAAGTGGAGAAAGAAGAACTTGCGGTTGCGATGCTCGCGGAGAAAGGCGCCTCGCGTTTGGACGAACCAGCGACGTCTTTAACGTTGACAACAACCGACGCAGCCGACGACGATGTAGACGCGGACGGTGAACCTGCGGTCGGTGGATATATGAATATTTTATTTGGTAATCGCGGGAGTAAGGCCAATGCGACGTCCGAAGAGAGAGTGGCTTACATGGAGACTCGATTGAAGAACTTACGTGGAGTGCCGTCTCATTTGCACCGGTTCGTCAAGCCAGTTGTGTTCAGTCTACCATTGGGGTCGCGGGTGAAGAAAATATCTGGTGGGGACGATCATGCGCTTATTCTTCTTGAATCCAACCCAGAGGCGCTGGAACATATCGCTCCTACGTATACTGATCACGACGGACGGATACTTGTTATGGGATCCGATGAGTCATCGCAACTCGGTCTTCGAACGACGACGTCTCAGGACGTTCCGGTGGCGCTCGACGTCATTGACGGAGCGAAGGCTGTAGATGTCGCCGCAGGCGGCCGATACTCGGTAGCGGTGACATCAGGACAGGAGTGCTTGACGTGGGGGGAAGATGTAGGCGGTTGCACTGGCCACGGCGAGAGCGGTTTGAATCGGATTCACAACACACCAAATTGGATGTACTGGATGACCAACGCCACGACGAAGGTGGTGTCTTGTGCCGCGGGCTCAGCACACACGGTCATAACAACGGGCTCAGGGCAAGTTTACACTTTCGGCGTTGGAGATTGCGGTCAACTCGGTCACGGAGATGGGGTTAACTACGCCAAGCCAAAGCTCGTGGAATCTGTCACTCTTATGAACGTGTCTTCAGTGGCTTGCGGTAGCAATCACACACTCGTAGTGACCGATTCGGGTTACGTTTATGGATTTGGCTCAAATAGTTGTGGTCAGCTCGGATGCGGTGACTTTTCGAATATTTTCATTCCCAGACGCATGGGGCACGACGAGTTCGTCGGCGGTGTTCCGGAACGAGTCGACGTGGAAGAAATCCATCTCGACTCGGTCCAGCTTGAACAGAGGTTCATCAACGAGATGACGGCTCTCAAAGACGTAAGCGAAAGCTGTGTGGCGTTGCAAAAGGTTCGTCACAAGGTCGTGCAGGTCGTCGGGGGAGAGGAGCACACAGTAATGCTAACAGAGAAGGGTCGAGTATACGTCTGCGGACGCGGTTCCGATGGACAGTTGGGATTGAGCGACACGGTAGATCGAAGTTTGGTGACACTCGTGTCTACTATGGTGAACGTTTTCATCGTTCAAATCGGAGCTGGTGATAATCACACCGTCATGTTGACAACGCTTGGCGACGTTTTTGTCTGTGGATCAAACGACTTTGGTCAACTCGGCGACGGGTCAATCGCCACGGCGACTACGCCGAAAAAGTTACAGCCAGCGTTATCAGTCACCGATCGTCTCGCCTTGAAGAAGTCGGAAATAGAAGAGATCGAGCGACATCCGATGTATGAAGTTAAAGCTGAGCAGGTTTACGCATCCAAATCATCCACGTTTGTCGTTGCTCGAGGGAGCGAGAATTTGTACGTATGTGGAAGTGGAGCATTTGGTCATCCGGTGAACAAACACCGCACCAACGTTGATGAACTCATGAAAGAGTCTTTGTCAAAGTGGAATGAAAACCAGGTGGTAATGATGGGTTCAACTTTTGCAAACTTGAAGGTGGACGAACACATCTTTCAAAATCTGGTGAAACAGATGGTCATGTACGGCGTGTACCATGAAAACGTACTGGCTCACATTTTCTGTTCTGGATTTGAAGAGATGCTATTGAATCCGCAGCTTTGTAGCGTGTACGTAAATATGATCAAAAGCATGGGCAAGTACAGTATTGGCTGTAGCCCACTGAGCTTTCGACGAGTTATCATGTTCGCCATCGAGGATTTGGGAGTGCGCATGCTCGCTGCTCGAAACGAAGCCCAGCGTCGAAGGCTGCTCAGAAACCTCGGACCAGTGAGGTTCCAAAAGTTGCAAAAGAAAACTGGTCAACTCGATCTTCAGCAGAAGTTTAACACATTCATCACTAACCGTGCGGGACTTATGGAATACGAGCGCTTCAAGGAGCACTGCGTCGTACTGAAACGGTTTGTCAGACAACTCTTCGAAGCTGGGGTGCTCGTTGAGGAAGATCTCCGCGATATGCGAGTCGGGTTCCCCGGTTCGATGCATAGTATCTCACTCATCAGCAGCGTTGATGCGGAGCAAAAGTTTCTCTTTTTTCAGGGGATCGCCACGCTGAAGCGCGAGAGTAAAGGCCCGATAGAGTTGGATCACCGGAGCGGCAAAGCGCAAGTGAAGACACGCGTGGCTGAGCTTCTATCTACGGCTACGGAAGACGCTGCGTGGGGAGGCACGCTACTAGACAGTAATGGAACGTCATGGCAAAACTATCGAGCGAATACGAGCACGGAAAAGAAGATGCGAGCTGTTTCGTACGGGATTCCAGAAACTGGGAATACAAACGGGCGGTGCGAGTCGATGCTATCGCCAAGCACTCGTAACGTTATCAGCTTGCACTACAATCGCTACTTTCGAGGGCTCTAGGTCGTTCGACGAGATCGCGCGAGCGAGCTGTCCCTCCTTCGCGTCCTCGCGTCGCGAGGGTGTAGTGCTGCGGCTGGGTCAACCCTAGGTTAACCTGCCGCAGGCGAGCGATATTAGTCACACTAGGATTGTTATAGAACGCTAGCAACATAGAGTTTGGAGCAATCTAAAGCTACAACAGATTTTTTACGCGCCGAGATACAACGTGAGCATCATCAGAGCGGCGCCAAAGATGACCCCACGGTACATATTGTCACTATTTCCACATTTTCTCGCCTCGGGCCACAATTCAAGCGCACACACAGCAACCATAATCCCACCAGTGCCGGCGAGGAGATGTTCCAAACGCGTTGGAGTGAGGTACGGTTTCATGAATTTCAAAGCGATGAGCGCCCCGACTGGTTCCGACAACCCGCTCGCGGTGGCGAGAAGAATGGCTCGACTTCGGCTTCCAGTCGCTGCATACACCGGGGCAGCGATGATGATACCCTCTGGGACGTTATGCATTCCGATCGCGAACGCCATCGTCGGTCCAATCGTCGTATACGACGCGCACGCCACCGCGAACCCCTCTGGCAAGTTGTGCAGCGTCATCGCGAACGCCATCAAAATCCCCAATCGCAACAACCGCGCCCTGCTCACTCTTCCAGCGGCGATGGCATCCTTTTCATCGTCGCTCTTCGACGTCGCGTTCATCGTCGTTCGTTCGTTCGGTGGTGTCCCCGCGTTCGCCTCGTGGTGCGTCTCTGGATTCGGCAACAGCGGCGCCGCGCACGCGTACGTCCCCGCCCCCCCCAGCGTCGCCGCGGTGACGCTCCAGAACCCGTGCTCGATGACATTCTTCGCGTACAGTTCCACGAACGACAGCGACGTCATCACTCCGATCGCGACGCCGAGCAAGAACGCCATCGCGCGCGCGTCCGGTTTCTTCCACACCGCCACCACCGCGCCGAGCGTCGTCGCGAGTCCGGCGAGCGTGCTGAGCGTCATCGCGCGTCGTTCGCCGTCATCGAGCATCGCCCGTCGTCGTCGCGTCGTCTCGGCGACGACGACCGAGGGTGCGACGCGGCGTGCGGCGTGGACGACGACGCGAGGGCGAGGGAAACCCCGTCGCGCGCCACTCGTTCGCGCGCGAACCGTCGAGCGGCCGACGCGCGGGCGCACCGAGGATGTCCGCGATCACGATCTCGATCGCGTCGGCGCCCGCGCGCGCGCGCGCCCGCGCGACGACGACGACGACGACGACGATGCGCGCGAAGATGAATCTTCGAGCGTGTTCGACACCTTCGGGGGCGACGCGCGAGGCGCGAGCGATGAAGATCATCGCGCGCGCGGGGGAAGAAGAGGTGCGATAGAACGACGCGTGGCGAGACTCGAGGGCGACGCGCGAGGCCGACGGCGCGCGAGGGATCGAGGATTAGACGGGCGAGCGACGAGGGAGCGGGGCGACGAGGGTATCGGTCGACGAGGACGAACGAACGACTGACGAAACAACGCGTGTTCTCGCACCGCGCAGGGTGAAACTGTTGAGACTGAAGAAGAAGTGCCCGAAGTTGAAGTCGTCGAGGACGACGAAGAAGTCGCAGGAGGTGCGGAAGAAGAGGAGACCGCGTTGAGCGCGCTCGTCGGTCGACTCGAGGTCGTCGTCGGCGATAACGCCGACGCAGCGGAGCTTGTGGCCTCTCTCAAGGGAGAAATCGGTGATGCAAACGCAAAGATGGTCGGTATGGAAGACCAAGTGGCCGCGATGAAGGATCAATACTTGCGTTTGAACGCAGACTTCGACAACTTCCGCAAGCGAACGCTCAAGGAAAAGGAGAACCTCGCGAGCAGCGCCAAGGGGGACTTTGTCAAGGCTCTCTTGCCCGTGCTCGATAACTTTGACCTCGCAGAGAAGAATATCAAGGGTTCGACCGAAGGTGAGGAGAAGATATTGACGGGATATCAAAACATGCACAAGCAGTTGATGGAAATTCTTTCATCGCAAGGCCTCCAAGTCGTCGCGGGCGTCGGTGAACCGTTCGACCCGAACGACCATGAGGCTATCATGCGGGAAGAGAACGACGAGATGGATGAAGATACCATCATTGAAGAATTCAGAAAGGGCTATAAGATCGGTAGTAGCCTCATCCGTGCTTCGATGGTGAAGGTTTCGACCAAGCCGTAAAAGCTCACCGACGCCCGTCGCGACGCTTTTATATATACTAGGACTCATTTCAATTCATTCATCCATTAATCCACCACTCCAGCGATCTCATCATCTGAACCGCATCCACGTTAGATCGCATAAGCCCTTTCGCGAAATCGCGCGCGAACGTCGCCGTCGATGGAGACGTGAAAACCGTCCCTTTTTTGTTTCAAATTTCGGCCGTGCACCCCAGGTGCGACGTTTTTCACCTTCCGAGTCCCCCATATTGAGTCATGACTCGCCGTTCGGAGAAAAAAACGCGTCCCACGGGAATTGGTCTAGGGCTCAGCCCCGAAACTTGGCGATCTAGGGCTATAGGTCGATATGTCCGCGGGAGGCTCTGCATCTCCCCCGATGTCAATTTTACTGTATTCAAAGCCATGATAGATGTTTCACCTTTGACGCGGATGATCGATAAAAAACGTGCGACGCGATCGAATCACGACTCGTCGCGAGTCCCCCGACGACGTCTGGCCTTTCGTCGCGCCCGCGGCGGGTTCGGATTCGCAGCGGCGGCGCTCGTATCCGCGAAGACGTCACGAGGCGTTCCGAAAGATTACCGCCGCCGCACACGACGACTTCGATTCGTTCGAACGTCCGTCCTCGAGGGAGTCCATAGCCACCCTTCGCACGTCCGCACGCCCTCCACGCGCCGTCCGCGCTCGTAAAGCTTCGGAGTTCGGCGCGAGATCGCATCTTGCGCGCTCGACTTTTCGCGCCAAAGGTCTCTCGAGATGGCTACCGCGCGCGTCATGGACGCGCTCGAGGACAAGAAAGTCCAGATGATCGTCGGTGGGGTGACGCTGACTGGTGGTATCTACGTCGCGGTGAAGTTGTCTTGGTTCCGCAAGAACCCGCTGCGCTCGTTCGGCGGGAAGACCGGGGCGATGGCTAAGACGATGGTGGACAAAGGGATAAAATCTTACAACGAGTTCTTCGACCAAGAAGACGGTAAGGGGGTCGGATCGCGCATCTTGTCCACCCCGGACTTCGTGAACAAGTTTTACTCCCTCATCACCGACTTTTACGAGTACGGTTGGGGCGAAAGCTTCCACTTCGCCGCACGCGAAAAGGGGGAGAGCTTTGAAGACTCCATCATTCGCCAGGAAGTCGGTACGTCATGCTCGTCTCGCGCGCATCACTCGTCTCGAATCCGTGAACGCGTTCTACACGCATATCCGTGAAAAGCAGGCATTCGACTGACGCGACTTTACCCGTTTTACACGCACAGCGATCGCGGAGAACATTGGTTTGAAGGCGGGGATGAACGTGTTGGACCTTGGCTGCGGCGTTGGGGGTCCGATGCGCAACATCGTCAAGGCCACGGGCGGTAAGGTGACTGGTATCACTATCAATGAGTACCAAGTTGGCCGCTGCAACACTTTGAACCAGCAGGCTGGCCTGGAAGATTTGACGGAGATCGTTCAAGGTAACTTCATGGACCTCGCGAAGGTGTTCAAGGGTCGATCCTTTGACGGCGCGTATGCCATTGAAGCCGCGTGCCACGCGTCGAACACCACTGCTTTGTACAAGCAAGTGTTCCAAGTCCTCAAACCGGGTGCCCTCTTTGCGTCCTACGAGTGGTTGCGCACCGATCAATACGACCCGAATAATAAGGTTCACGTCGACGTCGTCGATGGCATCGCTGAAGGTAACGCACTGCCGGAAGTGCGCACCATCGAAGATTGCGTTGAAGCCGCGAAGGCGGCGGGCTTCGACGTGCAGTTTACTTTTGATCGCGCCACCCTTGGAGCCGTTCCGTGGCAACAAGCCATGAAATCTGCTCGCCGGGCGGCGTACTTGACGCACGTCCTCACCGGCGTGCTCGAGTTCATCGGCTTCGCGCCCAAGGGGACGCAAGCCGTGCACACCATGTTGTTGAAGGCTGCGGTCAACCTCGAGAAAGGCGGTGATCTCGGCATCTTCTCTCCGATGTATCTCATCGTCATGAAGAAGCCGCTGGCTGCGTAGGTTCATGGTGTGGCTATAATGTATTGAGAAATATTGTTCGTTGAGGAAGAAGTGCCTGCGAACCTGTCTCAGTGTATTAGTTGCTATGTAGTTCTTTTCAATTCAAGTGTGCATACAGACATTAATCACCCATCACTCGTAAGCGCGCGCACAACCACGACTGCGATCTCGCGGGATGCTCGTTAAGGGATATTGAACTGATCGTTTCTGGCTTCGCGATGCAACAGATTACAAAAGTAATTAATTATCGAATAATCGCGAATGACGGCAAAACACGCCCTCGTGAGACGACGAAGTCGATGTAAACGCAGCGTAAGCGCACGAGACGTCCGAAAGGTCATTTTCATTGTTCTTACGTGGTAATTACTCGAGCGCGTTCGTTATTTTCGTACAAAGTGAAATGTGCGTCTTTGTAATAAATAAATTTAATACAAACGTTCGCCAACGTAACGCGTGGCAACGTCTCAAAGCTTCCGGGACGCAAAACTCCGAAACGTACGGCACCAACGAGCATCCAAGAGGCATGGAGCTCGCGCACGGCCGGCCAGAGCGTCCATAGACAACGACGTTGTCGGTGTTTTATCGAGAAGGAGAAAATAATTGAAATTAATTCACCCGTAACCCGTTTTGCACATCCATGTGTCGCAAACAGGCAGTCCAGATCGCTCGATGTAGTGGACGGCCAAGCGAGCAATTTTATTGAGTAATCAAGACAAACACGCC
>JACLAB010012907.1_pt1 | contig 29749 bp, 22 predicted proteins | sample 8027921 | NCBI WGS metagenome assembly JACLAB01 (sample SAMN15725117, study PRJNA655200) | protist metagenome | isolation source: fluorescence activated cell sorting (FACS) single amplified genomes of... | place: USA: West Boothbay Harbor, Gulf of Maine | collected 2000-07-19 | reverse complement strand
GCCGACGCCGGCGCGGGCGCGGGCGCGGGCGCGGGCGCGCTCGTCGACGGTTTCGGTGCCGGCACCGCCGACGTCGTCGTCACCGGTGGTGGTGCGATGTCTTTCAGCGGAGGTAACCCATCGTCGTCGTCCGCCCACGCGCTCATCGTCGTCGTCGTCGTCGTGGCGCGGTGTGACGTCGACCGCGGCGGCGGCGTGCGTGCGGTGGGGGGCGTGGGTGTCGTAGTGTAGGGTAAGAAGTACTATATGGGTCATCGTGCGTGCATGCGTGCGTGCGTGCGCGTGCGCGTGCGTGTGGTCTATAGAGCGATGTGTGGGCGTACACTATGTGGTGTGGTGTGGTGTGGTGTGGTGTGGTGTGGTCGGTCGGTCGGTCGGTCGGTCGGCGGGCGACGTGCGCGGTGATGGTGATGTCGCTGTAGAGTGCACCGCGTGCGCGGCGTCGCAGTCCGCGACGACGACGACGGACGACGGACGACGGAGGCGGTGTGCGTGGAGAGATATAGCGACGTAGGTCGCGCGCGCCGCGCGTGGCGTGGGTCGTCACGCCTGGGAGTGGGACGACGCACACCACGGACGATGATGGCGATGGCGATGGAGGAGGATGGTGACGCCTACCTCGTGCGGTTGATGCGCGAGTGCGACGAATGGTGTGGTGAGGATGATGCGTGCGTGATGCGCGCGCGTGAGGGGGGTGAGATTGGGGTGAAGCGCGCGGCGGTGGCGGTGGCGGAGGGCGAGGATCGCGAGGACGCGAGGACGCGGGCGAAGACGGCGAAGACGACGACGACGAGGGATGGGTCGAGCGCGTCGTCGATGACGATGTCGTCGGGGGATGTTGATATGGCCATATCGAGTCCGCTGCGAGCGAAGTTGCCTTGGGGCGGGGGGTTTCCCGCGGACCCGTCGGCGGCGTCGTGAGCTCGCGAGAGGGACGCGGGTCGCGGCTGCGACCGCGGCGCGCGGCTCGCGCGTGATACTCGCGACGACGACCACGGGTGCCGAGTGCCGATGATGTATATCTATGTGTGTGTGTAAATGAAAATTGAACGACGACTCGATGATGTGAGAGTGCAAAACATGTAAAAAATATATAAAAAGCAAAAGCAAGCGGTTCAACTTTTGACTCAGATACGCGCCGCGCGCCTCCACGCGCGCCATACCGCGACGCGCGCGTGCGTCGTCGCGCACGTCGTGGCGTAAGAGTAACCACGCGGGTGTGTGTGTGATGTCTCCACACTCATTCGTCGCGTCGCAATCCGCGGACGCGCGCGCGAACGGGGCGAGCGACGACGATGACACGCACATCGACAGCGCCAACGTTGGCGGACACGCTCGGAGCGTCGCGCGCGCGACGACGTCGGGCGTGGGGGATGATGACGACGACGTCGATGGGCGGTCGAGATCGATCGCGGGTGGACACGTGTGGGCGGTGAATGATGACGACGGGGACGAAGCGATGGCGAACGACGGAGGCGCCGCGCTCATCGAAGCGGCGACGTTGGAGGATGATTTCGGCGACGGTAATGACGCACCGCAACGTGCGGTGGCACACGACGGCGGACCAACACGAACGGAATCGTTAATTACCGCGGCGAGAACGACGGATGACGGTGGAGCGAACATGGCGGTGACGAGCGGGGTTGATCGCGCGGCGCCGGCGCATTCATTGGAAAACTCGCACGCAGAAGGCACGGCGGGTGGTGATGCACGCGCGTATTCATCCTCAGCCGTGCATGGATCGCGTCCGGCAGACAGTGCGGGCGATTCGAACACCGCAGGGGTGTCGAGCGGACGGCCTGGAGAGCCGGAAGATTCCACCGAGGCGCAACGGTTGACGACGACGTCGCTCGGGGAAGGTGAAGTTGGAATGACCGATGGCGACGATAATGGCCCTGGGAACAGCGAAGAAGTCGAAGGGGGGAACGTTAGACCTGCAGGGAGCTTGCTGGCTGTTGAAGGCGTGGGAATGGGCGGAGGTGGTGGAACAGAGGTGGAGTCGCGCGAGGTCGTCGTGCCGAAATCGACAGTTTGGGACGCGCAAGAACCGTGGGATGTTCCTCGAGAGGAACTCCCAGATGCTTCGCTCGCGCTCAAGGCGCGTGCAGACGCACTCAAACAATTAGAGAGATATGAGATTGCCGAGCGCGCGTACGGGCACGCGTTGAGATTTATTGATCAGATTGAAATGTTTGGGAGCGCCGAAGATGGATTTTCTGAACGCATGTCTACGCTCAAGAATGATTGTTTACTCGAAGCGAGCGCGTGCGCACTCCGTCGTGCCGACCCTGTACGTGCAGGTGAACTCGCATCACGCGCACTCGCGCGCGACCCCACGGCTGCGCAAGCCTTGAAAGCGCGCGCTCTGGCCGCCGCTGCTGAGGGCGACTTCGGCGCCGCGGTTCGCGATTTGGAAAAGGCGCTGGAGTCCAACCCGGGAGATACAACCCTATCAGCCGAGCTTCGTGACGTAAAACAACGTCGCGATCTCGCATCTCGCATGCCACGACGTAGCGGTATCGCTTCGTCGTTCATGGGTGCTCCGGGAGGGGTGTCTTGGGGCACGATGCCCATGGCCATGGGCGGTACGACTTCGAGCGCGAAAGGCGGACAATTATTTTCGTACCCGAATGCTGGTTACGTTGCTTCGGGTGGTTTAGGACTCACCGATGAAGTACTCGGTGAAACAGACGGCGCGATTGGTGCTGGTACATCGAGCGCATTTGGCGGTGCGGGAGCGTACGCATCCTACGCGGCTGTCGGCGACAGTGGCGCGATGGACGCGTTAGCCATGCTCGACAGTACACACATTCGCCGCGACGATAGTCCGTCGCACGCTACTGCGATTGAATCTCACATGGATCAACCTGGAACGTTTAATAGAATGGGTGGAACCCCTAGCGTGAGTCATGGAATGACGCTTTCGATTCAAAAAGGTGCCGCGCAGTCTGACGCGCTGCAACTCGGTGACGAAAGCGAAGAAGACGGAGAAGAGGTGTGCGGCCGAGCGAAAACGCCTGGATCTTAATAACGCATGCGCGCGCGCGCTCTCTGACTAGAGAAAAGTTTTGTAGATATGCTTGTTTTATTAATATGCACATTTTTGTTCAATGGAAGAATTAGAGTACAACATCGACGGCGTTTCGAGTGCCTGAAACGCACGCCCACCCACCTTCATGGTCAACAACGATATCATCAAAGTGCTTAGTGTATAGCGCCACGACCTTTTCGCTTTGTTCACCATATAATATACCGCTCAACGCAATACGCCCACCGGGCTTGACGTATCCGGCGAAGAGCTCTTCTAATCCCAACACGGGTTCGATTAATATGTTTGCCACGACAATGTCAGCCTGACCGTTCGCGCCGGGAGTGTTTACATCCGTACCATCTCCACAAAACACCGTTAGACGGTCTTCGACGCCGTTCAACTTGGCATTATCCATCGAACTCACCACAGCTTGCTTGGCGAGATCGACGCCAACCGCATTCTTGGCACCGAGAAGCAGAGCTCCAATCGCTAAAACGCCAGAGCCGCAGCCGAAATCGACGACGACGTCTACGGGCTCTTTTCTCAGTACGTTTTGCAACCATCGCAGGCAAAGTCTCGTAGTAGGATGTTCACCAGTTCCGAACGCAATACCAGGCTCCAACGCGATATTCACCGCGCTCGTATCTACGTCTTCACACCACGAAGGAACGATGAACAAACCTTCACTAATCTTAGTCGGCGTAAACGAATCCTTCACGACCTCAACCCAATCATTCGCTTTGGCTGTGGCGTACTCCACATCAAGCTTCAAACCTAAAATATCTTCCGCAGACGCAATCACATCGCGCGCCACGTCGTGAGAATCGAAATACGCCGCTAAATTACACGATTTCCACACGCGCGTCTTTTCCTCGGTTCGCGACTCCTCTTCAAACGAATTCGCAGAGAAGATTTCCTCCTCCTCATCGCTCCCTCGGTCGGCATCGATCGTGCTCACGCTTGACGCGCCCAGGGACAGCAACACATCGCTCAACGACCCGACGTCGGCGTCGCGCACGCGGCGCATGATGACGTACGGCGCATCACCGTCGTCCTCTGCGCAGGACAAGTCGTGCACGCCGGCATCGGTGGAGCGCACGCGGCAGCCGTGACGGTGCGTTGACGCGCGTGTTGGCCCGCGCGCGATGGGCGCACACGCGCGCACGAGACGTGCGATCACGCGCGCGGCGAGCAGAGACGAGGTACACATCGTCCGTCACACACGCGTCGACGAGTGAGGCTGAGGCTGCGGCGCAGCCGTCGGTTGGTTGGAAGCGTTGATTGGTTTGATTTTTGTCGGTTTGAGTGATATAACAACAGTGCACTACGTAAAAGGTGATGATATTGTTTTTATTGTTATCGCGAACGTTTTGTGTGTTCATCGCCGAGTGCCGTGATGGGGCGCGAGCGAATCACTTGCCGCCTTCGGGTTGCGCGCCAGGAGCCGGCGGACGCTGTTGTTGAGGCACGTACGCCGCACCTTGTGGCATGTAAGGCATTTGCGGCATCATTCCACGCATTTGCGGCGGCATACCCATACCCATTTGTGGCATATACATCATGGCGCCGCCCATTTGCGGGTATCCAGGGTACATTACCATTTGCGGCATGGCTTGCTGCGGCGCCACGGGCGCCGCCGGCTTTTTGAAGGATGGCACGAATTCCGTAGCCTTGGCGTTGAGGGAAAATGCCTTGGCGTTCGGGTTGAGCGTTGACTTCTCCACATCCACCTTTGCTTCGGGCGCTGGGGCGGACGTTGCCGCGGCAGCAGTAGCAGCCTTTTGATCGGCGTGCTGCGCCACGGTGCTCGGCACCTTGCCCGAACCCCAAGCGGGCTTTGGCGGCGGTGCATTCTTCGGTGTTGGCGCTGCCCCCGCGCTCGGCAGTACCGACGAATAACGTTCTTCCTCATCATAGTCGGCGAGATCTTTCTGCCCACGCTCTTCCGCCATGTGTGGATTGTCGCTGATTTGGTTTTGGATCTCGTACGCGATGCGCGCCGCTTCGGCTTCGGAAATTCCACCCTTGGTTTTGTCAATCGTTGTGGTGTACATAGATTCGTCAAACTTGGTGTCCACGCCAAACAACTTCTTGTTTGCTGAAAATTGATCCCATTGTGCGTTAGAACCGCCAGGTTTCTTACCCCAAGCGCCGCCACCGCCGCCGCGTTTGCCGCCCAAGCCAGCTTCTTCTTCGAGCGTCAACCCGGGCGCGTCGCCCTCTTCAGGTTGCCACGCCACGAGTTCACGATTCGCCCCAGTCGCACCTCGAGAAATACCTCCATCAGTAAAATCATCATTCATACGACTCGGTCCGACCGCGAGATCGCTCATACCGACATCTCTCGCCGTAATGCTTTCGACGTCGGCGAAATCCACAACCATCTCATCCACGGGCTTCGTCCGCTTGGCCCACCCATTCGCACTCGTCTCCGCGCTCGCCGCCGCCGCCTTGGCCTCGGCAGAAGTATCCCCTCGCGCATATCTTTTCGGCCACGCCGCGTGTATCGTCGCCGACGCACCATCACCATTCGCGCCAGAGCACGACCCGAACACGCCCTCGTACACCGCCCCAGACTTCATCGTCACCTCGACGACGTATCCCTTGAGCACCGTCGCCGCGAATCGCACGCCGGCGTCCGTCATCGTGCCAACCATGGTTATTCTCGTCGTCGCTCCGACGCACCGTCGCGTGACGCCTCAGACCGCGCGTTGGCGACGCGAATGCGAATGCGAGTGCGATCGACGGCGCGGGACACGCAATCGACGACGACGACGACGACGCGCGGCGACGACGACGGACGGACGGACGGGTGGGAGGGTGTTCGACGAGGCGGTGTGTTCGCAACACGAGGCGTCGCACACGACCCGCACTCGTCGCGTCGGCGAGTGGCGCGCGCGTCGTTCGGGGTGCGCCACAAAGTCACAGGGAAGCGCGTCGAGCATGTGGTGGTGTGCGTATGTACAATGCGCGCGTCTATGAGCTTTGTAAGGGCCTGGTGTCCTCCTGCTTGGGTGTTTTCGCACGGTTGATGGTGGACATGAGCCCAACCGCGGGGTTGACCTTGTCCTGCGCGGTGCGGCGGTCATACGTGCTCTTTTGCATGGCTGGGGAGTGACCCATGAGGGCGGCGAGCGCTTCGAGCTCGGCGTCGCTCGCCACGCCTTGGGCGCGCACGTGGGTGACAATCATGTCACGGATCAAGTGAGGGTTGGTTTTTTGACCCGTGATGCGTAATGCGGTGCGAGAAAATGTTCGACTGAGTTCGCTCACGGTCCAAGGCGAGCCATTGGGGCGAGTGAAGCAGAAATCGTGCGCTGGAGCGAGCCGAGCGCGATGCGTCGAAAGCCACGCTTCGAGCGCGGGGTAAACGCGCTGGTCGATGACTAATGCCGGGCGTTCGCCGTAGGCAGAGCCAGTTTTGTAGTCATCCGGGCCATGACGCACCATCCACTCTCCAGTTTGCGCGTTCTTGATGAGCGTCTTGTCTAATTGAAGTTCGCGCAGCGTCCGCTGTCTGTCTGGAATGCACGCCAAAATGGCAAACAATAAATATCTCTGTACGCTCATGGCGACATCGCGCTCGCTTCGAGGTTTGCCATCGCAATCATTCGGTGCGCACTCGAGCTTTAACGTCTCAACGAGCGTTAAATAGTCATCCCACTCGAGCCATTTGCGCTTGTCGTCCGCCGCGTGCGGCGCGTTTTTGGCGCGTTCTCGAGCGCTTCGCTGCACGCGTATGAGCTCTTGCACAACTGCGGGCGCGAGTTCGTCTTCGACGTGACCGGTGACCCACTTCGCCAACGCAACTAATGAGCGGAGTTGAAAATCTTCCGTGGTGGATTTGATTTTGCGTTCGTCGGCGAGCCATTGGACGTATTCAATGGCGTACTTGGCGCCTTGCGAATCCGCGCTCGGGAACGCGTCTTTAATAGACACCCCAGGCTTCAACAACACCTTGCCTTCGTCCGTGACCGTGGCAAATTGTGAACGATGTTGCGATTCACGACAGAGCCACCCGAGAAACTGGTATGCTACCGCGGCGTGATTCATCGCCGTTCGCGGTCGAACTGGCGCTCGTCCGCCGCCAACGCGTCTTTGCGTCAAATCTCGCACCATTCGATCAATATCCTGTTCTAATTCCTTCGTCACTTCGTCCCCACGCAACCCATATGGTTTGAGTCGTTTCCGTGTCGTCACGCGCACATCCGCCAACGCCATTGCGGCGACTGGTTTCAGCAATACAGGCACCCGCGCGTCTCCGCTCGGCAACTCGCCGCCAATCCAACCATCCTCCGCGTGTGACATCGATGTCGACGTCGACATCGATCCATCCGCACCACGACGATCACTAGAATCCATAACATCCTCATCCATCACCGCGCGCATCGCGGTCCATAACCGCGCGGGAACGCCGCACGCGCGCGCCTCGTCGCTCGTCAACGCGCGCACCGCGTCCACGTCGTCGTACCACTGCGCACGCAACGCCTCGAGCACGACGTATGCGTCCTCACTCGTGCGTCCGACGCGAGCACACGCGATCGTTATTACCCCTAGCAACGCATCATCACCGTCGTCGTCGTCGTCGTCGTCGACGGCAACACCATGGCGCTGGTCATCTGTCCGCGAACCAAACGTCGCCGCCCTCGTCGTCGTCGTCGAACGCGCCCCCGCGCGCGCGCCAGACGCGCGATATCGCCGACAACACCACCACCCGTCGCTCGCGCGCGCGTGCGAGATCGACATCGCCGCGCGCGACGCCAACGTCGTCGTCATCGCGTCGTCGTCTGTCGTTTAAACTTTTAAAAAGTTCAACGCGTCGTGGACCGCAGTGCGCGACGCGGTCGCGGGCATCGACGCGCGCGGGACGTCGCGGGAGACGCGCGAGGACGCGCGCGGTGCGTGGCGAGTGCGCGAGGCGCGCGCGGGCGCGGCGTGGGGCGTAGACGCGCGAAGAGTTGAGAGGTGATTGGTTTGAAAGAAATCACGATGAGTGGACGACGAACGCGAGCGTCGACGCGCACGAATGCGACGAATGGCGCGAACGGGCGCGGTGACGGAGGCGCGACGAAGCCTAAATTGCGTACGTATGCGACGGAGGATGGGGAACGACCGGTGAAGCGCACGCGAGGGGAGGCTGCTGCGACGACGACGACGACGACGACAGAGGCGAAGAAGAAGAAGAAACCAAAGATTCTCGGCAAGGCGTTCGCGGCGGTATTGGCGGCACGGGAAAAGAGTAAAGCCGCACACGTGGCTGCCACGGAGGCGGCATCAGCAAAGGCGAATGAAAAAAAGGGTAAAGCTGGGAAAGCGTCTGGCGCGTCGGCGGCTCTCGCGGCGGCGAGGGCGGCCAAGGCGGCCAAGGCGCAGGCGAAATCGATGACGATGACGTCGACGACGGCGCTTATTGTCGCCCCCGAGAATGCAAAACCGACCAAAGGTAAGAAGGCTACGGCTGCGGCTGCAACTGCGGCTGTGCCGAAGCGCAAGTATTGGAAAATGGTAAATTTGGAAGGCGTGATTTTCTCCGTCGGCGACTCGGTGTACGTGGTGAGCGATAACACGGAAGATTTCGATGAGGATGAGGATGTGCCTTGCACGAAGTGTGGCGAAGCACCCGAGCCCGATCGTATCATGCTTGAATGCGATACGTGCTTGCGTGGTTGGCATATGTCGTGCTTGAAACCGCCATTGACAGAGGTGCCAGAAAGCGACTGGAACTGTCCACTATGTACGCGTGGGGGCGACGCGTCGATGGCTGTGCCATCTGCAGCGAGCACTGCGCGCACGGCGTGTACAGAATTTATGGCTGGGCGCCTTCATTTGGCGCGCATCGAACACATCTGGGAAGAAAATGGAGAGTATCAATTCGCGGGTCGTTGGTACGCCTTGCCAGAGGAGACACACATGGGACGTCAACCAATTCAGCACAGACGAGAAGTATTCTTGACGCACACTGTTGACATTAATCCAGTAGACTGTCTATTTCGCGTGGCACGAGTGTGTACGCCGCAAGAGTTTCGCGACGAAGAAGGACCGGACGCATACGTTTGCGAGTACACGTACGACGCGGCGTTTCAGCGCTTCAAACGTCGCGGCGAGTGGGATGATGATGAAGAATTTAGCGATGACGAACGATTCGACCAAGAAATTGATTGGAAGAACGACAAGGACGACGGTCATGAATGGAATGATAGCAAGAAGTCGTCAAGCAACAAAAAGGCGATAAAGGGTAGACTCGCGGCGCTCACCGCGCGCCGACGCGCCGAAGACGCGGCGGCCCAGTTAGAAATTGCCGGTATGGGTAGTAGCGCCTTAGGCCGCGCGCGGCGTCATCCATCCACAGTACTCGGCGGTGTTCGCGCAGTACTTTCGCTCGCATCAACTCCAGCATCGCTTCCTTGTCGTGAAGTCGAGCGCAAGCAAATTTATGACTTTGTGCACGAGTCCATCGTCGCAGGTCCAAACAGCATGGGGAAGTGCTTGTACATTTCTGGCGTTCCGGGTACGGGTAAAACTGCGACGGTGCGGGAAATCATTCGCGTACTGCGCTCACAGGCACGTAACGGTTTGATTCCAAAGTTTAATCACGTAGAATTGAACGCGTTGCGTTTGCAAACGCCCAAGCACGCGTACAGCACGATTGCCGAAGAGTTGATGGGGCAAAAGTTTAGCCCGGAGAAGGGCAACATCGTGTTAGATAAGCGATTTAAAGAAGGCAAAGGCAGCGATGGTCGAGTGACGGTATTGATTCTCGATGAATTGGATTTATTGGTGACGCGTAAGCAAGAAGTATTGTACAATATCTTTGAGTGGCCGACGCACAAGAAGAGTCGACTCGTCGTCATCGGCATCGCAAATACACTCGATGTTCCCGAGCGTTTGTTACCGAGAATTGCGTCTCGTTTAGGAAGTAACCGCGTGGCATTTGCGCCCTATTCATGGGAGCAACTGAAGAAGATTGTGACGTCTCGTTTAGAGAGCTTGGAAGGATGCAGCGATGCGTACGCGCCGTCGACGTTGGATTTGATTTGCAGAAAGGTGGCTTCGGTTAATGGCGACGCCCGTCGCGCTCTCGAGCTCGCGCGTCGAGCTGCGGAAGTCGCCGAGGCAAGAATTAACGTTGAGAAGATCACTTCGGCGACTCCAGGAGATACGAGCGCCGAAGGTGCTGCTGCGCGCGCCAAGGCTCGTACGGAAAAGGTCACCATGGAGGACGTGCGACAGGCGCAGAGTGAAATGTTTGACGGCCCGCATATGAAATTGATTCACGCCGCGAGCTTCTATGAGCGCATGTTCCTCGTGGCATTGGTAAAATCGCTTCAAATGGCTGGAACGACTACGGTAGACATGGGCACGGTGATGCAAATCATGAAACTCATGTGTAAAGATGTTCGGGTAAACGTTCCCGAGCCACCCATCGGGAGCGGCACGCGCATCGCGTCGCGTCTACGTTCGACACATTTGATCTTATCCGATTCCAGCACCCAGCGCAACTTACAGCAACTGTCACTCTCCGTGCCCACGGCGGATGTCACGTTCGCGTTGGTAGAAAACGCCGAAAATAGCGACATGCCTTGGGTAAAACTAGTCTTGTAACAACCACTGCGCAAAACTGAGCACCACGGTATCACCGCCTCAGTCGTCGACGCGAGAGCGGACGTCGCCATGCCGCGCGACGTCCGCCTCGTTGACGTAGACCCGTACGCTACCGATGCGTTCCCGCGCCCCGAAGGCGACGAGAACGTCCCATCGACGTCGTCGTCGTCGTCGTCGCGGGCCACGCTCTGCTCCTTTAACGTTGGTTTGCGCGGGCTTAAAAACCTGTGCGAACGGCGCGCGGACGCGACGAGCGCGTGCGCCGATCAGCACGGTGTTCGCCGCGCGCTCGGCTACGGCTCTCTCGATGCGTTCTTGCGCGCGCTCGGTGACGTCGACGTCGTGTGCGTGCAAGAGACAAAGCTTACGAAGCTCGACGTCGCGAGCGTCGGGCGCGTTGAGGACGCGTGGGACAGCGCGCACTCTGTGTGCGACGCCAAAGGGAAGGATAGTTACGCTGGGGTGGCTATTTATTGGCGCACGTCGCGATTGCGACCGGTGGCGATCGAAGAAGGGGTGTGTGGGAGCCGTCGCGGGCGCGTAGACGACAAAACGGCGTCGCGGTTGGTTTTTGCCGTCGGAGAAGACGCGCCGTTTGCGAACGACGTCGCGCGACAGAAGGAACTCGATAGCGAAGGACGTGCGCTTTGGATTGATTTTGGAACTTTCGTGTTGTGCACGGTGTATGTGCCCGCGGTGTTCGGTGATGCGATGATGGACGAAAAGGTTGCCGAACGCGCGCTTTTCAAGGCTGACTTCTTGTCGGCGCTTGCGACGCGATATCAAGCGCTCATCGAGCGCGGACGACACGTGGTGTTGTGTGGAGATTGGAATATTGCGCCATGTGCGCAGCGCGATCGCGCAGGCGTACCTTCGAGCGTGCCGACCAGTGTGAATCCGAGCCGCGAATGGTTGCGCGAGCAGCTCGACAGTCATTTAACCGACGTCTTTCGCGCGGCGCATCCGCACGTCAATGATGCCTTTACGTGCTGGAACGTCGCGAGTGGTGCTCAATTAAACAATTATGGGTCGCGAATAGACTACTTCCTTATGGATGATGCGTTTGTGAAGTACGTACGAGCGGTTGGCGTCGCGCAATCGCATCACGGAAGCGACCACGCGCCAGTGTTTTGTTCTTTCTCGCGCGACGCGTGGCCGACGTTTGACGCGAGTCAACCCACGCCAGCACTTGCATGTTCGATGCTCTACCCTGGTAGACAATCAAAAGTAGACGAAATTTTCAGCTTGGCGAGCGGGAACGGACGCGAACCGGACTATTTAGCCGTACCATTGCGCGCCAAGACGTCGGCGTCGTCAGTCAAGGCGCCAGCGAAACGCAAGGCGGCGCCGGAAAAATCCATTCGCGATTTTTTTGCCGTAAAAAATCCAAAACCAGCGGTAGAGGCGACCCCGATAACGACACAGACGCTAGAGACGAAGCAATCGCCCGCGAGCACGGCGAAGAAAGCAACAGACCAACACGCAATGAGCGCTGAAGACGCGCGGTCGGCGTGGTCGAATACGTTTGCCAAAATGGCCCCACCGAAATGTCGAGGTCATAACGAACCATGCAAGATTCGCACCGTGAAGCAAAAAGACAACCCGAATTTCGGCAGAGTGTTCTTCTGCTGTTCCCGGCCAGCTGGCCCGCGCACGAATCGTGAGTGCGACTGCGGGCATTTCAAATGGCGAGACGATAGAAAAATTTAGATGCGGCGACGCGGCTCGTTGTGATGAAATGTAAAATACTTTGTATTCAATGCGTCAACTCCATTCAATGCAGCAACCCGTTCAACACGTTGTGTAATTGTGCTATTCTAGTCTTGTTTCAATCGAGCGTTCCCAAGTATTCCGCTCGAAAACAGACCAAAAAAGGCGGCGACCCATGTCAGCGGCGGCAAGTTTGCGTCCACGCCTTCGTGCGAAAGCGTTGAATACGTCACCGCGATACCCGAAAGCATGCCAAATGCCCCTATGTCACCATTTAGCGTAAACTTCAACGCGCCAAATAACGCAAACACGCATCCCACGCAAAATTCCTTAAAGGCTTGGTCGCCAAACGCGCTGGTCAATTCGCGCGACGTCGTGGCAATCTGTCCACCAACCGTAGCGTAATCAAACGCAGGCGCAACGAACGACGCCCCTCCCTCGCACGTCGACGGCGACACCGCACACCGCGCCAATCGCACGCACTCGCGTACGAGAGCGTGAGGATAGTACAGCGCGTTCAGCGTCGTCAGCATCCACTCCGCCGGGTCGGAATGTTTCACAAACGTCAACGCCGCCACGCCGTCGACCGCGGTGTACGCCTTGCCCGACGACGTAATCACGCACAGCGGGCATCCGAGAAGGACGAGCGCGGTGAATATCCTCGCGCACGTCGCCGCGCGTGGCATCATCACGGCGCGCGCACGAGAGTGGTGCGACGACCAGTGGCGACCAGCCGCAGCCGAGCGTAGTCGTCATTCCTCGACGACGCGCGCACGAGGCGCGATGCGACACTGGCTGGAGTACCGCGCGATGTCGTCGCCGTCGCCGTCGTCGTCGTCGGTGGCGCGTCCGCGCGCGCCGTGCGCGTCCGCACGCCGCGGCGCTTTGAGCGGTGGAGCGTCTCGCACCGTCATCGTTCGTTCGTCATCATCATCCTCGCGCGGTGACGCGCCGGAGCGCGCGCCAAAGCCATCGTCGTCGTCCTCGGCGTCGAAACCGTCGTCGTCGTCGTCGTTCCTCGCGCGCATGTCGCCGATGATGGCGACGTCGCGCGCGAAAGCGGCGAGCTTGGCGTGCGCGCTCGCGCTCGGCGCGCTCGCGAGCTCGACGCCGTTGGCGCTCGCGCGCGACGCCGCTGCGGATGCGGGTGCGTTAATGCCGATGGCGTTCGTCGCTGAAGCACCCGACGCGTCGTCGGGTGACGGCGGCGGGTCGGGCGAGGACGACGGTGAGACGTCGACGGAGGTGGTGACGGACGCGCAGGTGCTGGAGGAGGCGTGGGGACTCGTTTTTGACAACTTTCTTCCGGCGCGCAAGTCGGAATTGGATGGGTTCGATCGCGCGGCTTGGGAAGCGATCAAGCGTGAGCACGAAGAGAATCCACCAAAGACGCGCGAAGAGGCGTATGATATGATTAAGGATATGTTAGGGACGTTGGGGGATCGATTTACGCGCTTCATCGAGCCGGAGAGGTTTACGTCGATGTTAAAGTACGACATCACGGGCGTCGGGTTGAATATATCCGAAGACGCCGAGAATCCGGATCGCGTGAAAGTTTTAGGATTAGTGCTTGATTCGAGTGCGATGAAAGCTGGGGTGGTGCAGGATGATACCATTGTCGCCGTGAATGGGGAAGACGTGAAGGGCAAGAGCGCGTTTGCGGTGTCGTCGCTCATTCAAGAGGCGGAGGGCGCAAACGTGGAATTGACGATTTCGCGTGCGGGCGAGGATGCGCCGCGTGTGATGAAGTTAAAGCGCACGGATGGTTTCGCGCCACCGTCGAGTCCGGTGAGTATGCGTTTAGAAGGTGGACACGTGGGGTATATTAGATTGCGAGAGTTTAATTCGCTCGCCGAACGCGACGTCGCCAAGGCGGTGCAAGAGCTGCGCGCCCAGGGCGCGGATGCGTATATTTTAGATTTGCGAGACAACCCAGGGGGCTTAGTGCAAGCTGGTGTGGAGATTGCTAGATTATTCTTACCCGCCGAGAGCACGATTGCGTACACAGAGGGGCGAGTCGTCGCGGGCGGCGTCAAACGGGACACGGAGGTTTCGGCGACGAAAACGGCACGCAACGGTTCTTCATCCGAACTCCCAACCAAGCTCAAGGCTATCACAACCTCGAAAGCGGAGCCAGTAGTTGATGCTAGCGTCCCTCTCGTGGTGTTCGTCAACGGTCGAAGTGCATCAGCGAGTGAGATTTTAACTGGTGCGCTCAAGGATAACTGTCGCGCCACTGTTGTCGGAAGTCAGACGTACGGTAAAGGTTTGATTCAAAGCGTGTACGAATTGAGTGATTTGAGTGGTATGGTACTTACGGTTGGTAAATACGTTACACCAGGCTTGGTCGATATCGACCAGCACGGTATTAGCGTGGATTATCCGATGTTCCCTGGGTTTGCACAAGCCAAGGAGCACATCGGCGCGTGCCGCGTGCCGCCTCGATATTAACTAGTTGGTACATAAATAACACAAGAACAAACGCTATCAACATATATGAACATAGAGATACACGAGCGCGCACGCAAATCCGTAGCTCATCATCTCGGGGTAGTGAACCACGTCGCGATAAATTGCAAACGACCTCGCGCCGCCCGAGGTAGCTTTTGAAACAGCTTTTCATCCATCGTCGACCAGACTTCGCGATGGTAATACGCCGTGTTATGCGCGGTAAATTTAATTCGATATATCGTGTTATCCTGGCAGTGATAGCGCGTGCGTAAAAACTGCACGTACGCTAACACTCGCGAAACCGATCGGTGCTCCTTGCTCAACAAATCCAACAACATTGGCGTCAACAGACTGATTTCCATCGTCGCGCACATCGCCAACGCGAGCTCCATATTCGCCTGAGCCGTGGCAAACACACGCGAAAACCCAAGTTTCGACCAGTACCCTCGACCGTCGCGTTCGAAAAACTTGTGCGCCGTCGCCGCGAGCTGATAAAAGCTCAACAGAATCAACGGCGCGAGCGCCGGAGCGTTCGCCCCTCGCCGTCGTTTCATCCCAAGCACACCGATGGCGCAGTACACAATCATCTGAAACCCATTCGTCTGCGTGATTTCAACCATCATGGTCTTCATCGTCGCCACATCGCGCGGTGCGCGCGTCTTCATCGTGTACGCGATGCGGTAGGCGAATGCAATCATGCTCGCGTAGCACGCGACCGACGTTAACACCGCGACGTACTCGCGCGCGCGGCCGGGAATGAGCGCCCCGAACACAGCCAACGACCCGCACGCGCATGTCGCGAGCGCGCACGCGGTGAATACCGCGGTGCGGAAATCCATGCGCGGAGGCGTCGTCGGCGCCATGGTCGAGGTGTGAAGTGGCGACTTGTTGCTCATCACTCGCCGTCGCGCGCGCCGAGGGCATGGCGGCGGCGACGCTGCGATACAATGCGAACGCATCACCACCGCGTCGTCTCGTCGGTCGCGCGGTGCGCGCGGCGGTCGCGTCCATCGCCATCGTCGCGTTCTTGTGTAAAGATTTCAAGCTTTTTAACCATGCGAGTTCGAGCTTTGTCGACGCCGAGGGCGTCCGGCGGTTCGCACCGCCCGCGCCCGATGGATACATTAAATCGGCTTGGGTGCAGTCGTTAAAGTATGTGTACGGCGATGAAGATGAGGCGTTCGTGCGACGAATGTCGAGGGAAGAGGCTGAGGCGCGCGCGTGCGAGTATTGTCGAGCGTTTGGGGACGTCGTCGAGCGCATCGGCGCGTCGAAGTCAAATGCGCATGGTCTCGAGCTCGCGAGTGGTGGAGGACAGTTTGTGCGCGACGCGCGAGCGCGTGGGATAAATCTCGTGGGTGTCGATCCAAGGCTCGGGAGCATGAAAGGTTTCGCCGCCGAGTTGTTGGCTCGCGGCGAGGCAACCGTAGCAGAGTTGACAAAATTGCCGTATAAAACTGGACACTTTGATTTTCTTGTCGCGTTCGAGCCGTTCGGTAAGATTCACGTCACGCAGACTGCGTCGAATGTGGATCCAGTGGTGAACGAGGCGACACGTGTGGCGAAGATTGGCGCGACGTGGATTTTCGCCGCGCACGCGACGTTGAATGGTAGAGTTGCATCGTCAATCGCAGGCGACGAACGAGCCGTGTATAAGACTAGACGTTGGTGGCTCGACACGTTTTGTGCGCATGGGTGGGCGCCTGATGACGACGTGTACATGAAATTAGTGGCCACGGCGAGTGTAGATGAAAAAACACTGTCGCCGGCGACGTCGAGCGATTTTGTCCCACACACGCCCACGCCGAGAAGCTGGTTTGTGCTGCGACGCGTTCGGAAAATTCAAGCGTGCTCGTGTGCGGTACCGAGCGGGCGTGATGAGAAGAACTTTTGCGGCACCGTCGGTCGACCAAACGCGCAGAGCGAAGTCAAGGCGTTTTGGAAGTCGCTCAACAGAAAATCAATCGTCGTCAGCTGATGCCGCCGACGCCGACCGCCCTTCCCCTTAAATAGACAAGAATCCATAGCATGTGTACAATATCATACTACAAACAAAGCGCTACAATCAATCTAATGGTGTGCCGGTTGTACCGGTATCATTTAATAGTGCGCCGGTTGCACCGGCATCATCCTCGATGCGAGGTCGAGCTGTCTGAGCAACACTAGTCCCTCCGCCGGAATCTGTTTCAAGACGGCATAGAATCGCACCACCACGCGAGAAATGTAAAGCTCAAGCATGATGATGATGAATGCGAGCACACGCAGGGTCATATCGCTCGTTTCGATGAAATCCCACATTCTCAACCCAATAGTGAGCAAGCAAAACACCAAGTACCACACGACGAGGGGCGCGGAGTACAACTTGGCGCCCGAGAAGCCGCCTAGTGGGCCGAGGATAAGAGCCGCAAAATACGAGCTCCCTGAGATCGCATTCAACACGCACATCACAATATCAATCAATGCAAACAATCGCACGATCCTACTCAATTGTCGCGCCATGATGAAGAGTTCTAAATCCGCCGGCAACTCGCTCTCTGGCGTTCCGAGTTCGCGGGCGAACTCGCGTTCCATCGCCTCGCGCGACGCTGGGTCATCAAAATTCGGCGCCGCGAACGCAAACACCCCTCGCGGCGTGGCAAATATCGTCGTTCGCGCGCCAAACCCACCACCATCCACGCCCGCGCCCGCGCGTCCCGGCGACACTGGAATCCCCGCCGCGGGTGGCGAATCGTACATCGTCGCGCTCTGCACCACCAGCCGCGGCGCCCCCACGGGCGCGCCCGCGGCCACCGCAAACCCCCCACTCGGGGTCGGCGTCCCCGTCGCCACGTCCTCCACCTTATCCTCCCCTCCCAGCGTCGTCGTCGTCGTCGTCGGTGGTCGTAATAGGAATGGATTCAACGACGCGTCGCCGCGCTCGCGACTCGACGGTGGGTAATACGCCGAGCGGTCGTACGCGTACGCCGACGCCGACGCATCTCGCCCGCCGCTGACGTCACCGTCGCGCGCGTCGTCGTCGTTCCGTGCCGGTGTCCCCGTCGACGACGACATCGTCGCGCGCGTCACGCAGTGCCGAACGAACCCGCCACGTGGTGCACGCGAACACACCCATGCGCGTGCGTCGCGTGACGAATCACGCGCGACGCGGCGCGCGCGCATGCCATTCTCCGTCAATCGCGCCACGCACCGCCGCGCGCCGCTCGCGACGTCGCGAATCGACGTCCGTTCCGTTTGTCGAATTTGCGCCGATTGGCGCCGATTCGCGCCACAATGCGTCGCGGATTTCGCGACGGCACCGCCGACGCGAGCGGCGGGAACGCCGTGCGATGCGCGCCGTGCGATGGCGATTACGACGCTGCGTTCGCAAAGTTCTTCTGCTTCCCGTCGTGGGCGCCCGGCGAGCCGTGTGAGGTGGTGCAAAATATCTTTGTCATGCTGCACGGCGATTACGACGAGCACTTCAACTTTGCCAAGTTTGGACGGATGTTGAATCTCCCGCTCACGTGCATCTGGTCGTTAGGGGGCACGTTCGATGAGCGCGGACGCACGGGGCGACCAAAGTCGGACGAGCTCGACGAACGGCGGTGGATGGTGTCGGAATTGGAGGGGGCGGATGCGCCGACGCGCGCGTCGCAACTCGCCCACGCGTCGTCGGCGGTTCGGCGCGCGCTGCGCACGTTACGCGACGAGCGCGGATGGGATCTCAACCGCGTGCACTTGTTTGGATTTTCGGACGGAGGCACTGTGGCGCTCGACGTGGCGGCGCGCATGACGGGCACTGAACGTTTGGGCGGGTGCGCCGTCGTCGCGGCGGCGGCGCTCGAGCCGGCGTCGTACGAACGATGCGACGAGGCGCCGACGCCCGTGATATTGATCGCGGGCACGCGCGATGCGGTCGTTCCAGCTGAAAGCGTGCGAGAGACTGCGGCGGCGCTCGTGCGACGAAATCCCGGATGCGGCGCCGAAGTGCACGAATTCGATAAAGAGCACGCCATGGTGAAGAGCCAGCCCGAGGCGGAGGCGTTGATGCGATTTTGGTCCAAGACGCTCACGCTGCCGCGTTCGAACGCGTCGGACTACGGCGAAGACGTCATCGAAGTCACCAGTCAGAGTGAACATCTCTACTAGAGAGATACGTGCGTCGTTGCGACGTTGTTGTAATAAAGTATCCACAGAGCGATACGATCGAGACGCGAAGCGTCGGTTACGCGAACGCCATTCATCGACGCACGCACACGCTTGATTACGCGACACCATTTCGTATGAGTACCGAGATTGCACGAGGAACGGTGGTTGGCAACGGTCGGTATGAAGTTTTGGAGGAGATTAATCGCGGGGGCACGGCGATTGTCTATCGAGGCGTCGACCGCGCGTTGTCCTTGGATGTCGCTTTGAAGGTTATCGATACGGGGGCGGATGCAAAGGTGCGCGTGCCTCTGGGCGCGGTGAAGCGCGAGATCAAATACGCGACAAAGTTGAGTGATAAAAAGAATAATTCGCTGTGTCGGTTGATGAATGTGGTGAATCACGGGGATTTATTGATTTTGGTTTGGGAGTTTGTGCGAGGAAGCGACGTGCTCGATTTCATCAACGAGAATGGAGGATATTTGCGGGAAAATGTCGCACGAAATTTATTTTCGCAGCTCGTACATGCGATCCAAACGATACACGCACAAGGTTTCTGCCACCGCGATATCAAGCCTGAAAATGCCATCATCTCTGATGGACGTTTGAAGCTCATTGACTTTGGTTTAGCCAAATCGCTCGAGTCGGCAAAAACTCGGGGGATCGGCACGCCTGATTACATGTCTCCAGAACTCATCAGTCAAGACGGCGAGCCAAAATCGGGTAAATATGATGCAAAGGCGTGCGATGTGTGGTCGTCGGCGTGTATGCTGTACATCATGCTCACGGGCAAGTATCCGTTTCAAGACGCTCAGCATCCAAACAACGTAAAGATGACGTTACGCAACATCATGGACGGACGCATCGCACCAATTACGCGCAACGTTTCGCCTCAAGTAGAAGATTTGATACTGCGTATGCTCAATCCAGATCCAGCAAAGCGTCTCACTCTTCGCGAGGTCGCGCGTCATCCATGGCTCACGGATGAGGGAGATGAAGCCACGCGCGAAGCAAAGAAGAAAAAAGTTTCGTCTCAGTGGATCATCATGGATCGATTACGAAGAACTTTTCGGAGCATGACTACGTCGCGATGATGATTAATCGAGCACATAGACGCATAAATAAAGACGTCAAGCAATGGGAATGTGATATGCAGTTCGTAATTTTTTAATTGTACAAAATTGATGCCAAAACGTTTCTCGTTCTGGGCTACGCGCTAAATACTAATAACTTGGTAAAATAAACAAAAGTGGAACAGCTGACCTTATATAATAGGTAAACCGACGTCGCCTTCGGCACCGCCACGCTGTGTGCGCGCTGGAATACCGAATGGATTGTTCGCTCTCGGCTCGGATTCGAGTTGTTGAAATCGCATTTGCGCAAACGAGCCACCATACTGCGCCATGTGAGAGAGCTCAACCGCGCTTTGCCGCGCACTATCAGTAGACACAGAAGGAGCTTGACCGTGTTCGTCATCAGAAACGACGCATGCGCGACAGTTTGGACACGTGTGACTTGATTGAAGCCACAAGTCTGCACACTCTTGATGGAACATGTGCTTGCACGCCGGAAATCGTCGAAGTTGGTCTCCTTGCGCGTAGTCTTCTAAACAAATCGTGCAGCACGTGTCTTGACCTTCGGCAAAAAGCCCATCCGGATCGGCAGTCTTGAATTCAACGATTGGTATAGAAGATATGACGTCCGCAGGAGTCGCACCCATGCCCTGTTGTCGACCATTACCGTGCGCGCCTTGCAACTGCTGCGCCACTCGTTGGGCTCGCAAATTGGAAACAAAGCGTCGGTGGATGTATCGCTTAATCACCGACAAAAGCAAACAGAAACTCATTGCTATGAACATGATGATTGCCAACGACACGACAGTCGGCGAGTTTACGTCTTTCCATCGTGAACCCGAAGAGAGAAACAAGTTGAACGACAAGTCGCTGCTCGTGCCAAAGTTTCGATTGTACACGGCGATGTAATATTCTTGCCCAGGGGTGATATCGCCCGGTGCGACGCTAATGGTGTTCACCCCTACTTGCAAATCAATGTATCGATAGTCATAATCGATAAGCGTCGGCGCCTTACCCGCCTTGATTAACACCATGGGATCGCCGCCGTATCGCCACGTGAGTCGCACGTCCATCCCGCGCTTACCAACTTCATAAATTCGATTCCAAACATCGTAATTCATCGTAATATACTTCCCCGGCGACACCCTAAGATCTCTCAAGTTACCCGCCTCCTCAGGACTGTATTCAAAGCACGTGTCTCGACATGCGCTCCCGCACATGTGCGTAAAGCCGTCGGCGTTTGTCCCATCCGAGCACTTACACGCCGTGTTGTCAGACGCCACACCAGTAATCTCGCACGTCCCATGCCCAGAACAATCCCACGCACACAACGGTGCTGGCGTCGTGCCATCACTCGTCGACCGTACCGCCAATTCATATTTGCCCCGAGCCGAATACACCGTCGCTCGCGTTTGCATATTCACCAAGTGCAAGTTTTGCACCCTCAAATAGTACTCCCCGCCTCGCGCCCCGGACAGTTTAATCGACTTATAATCCGCGTAATACCCATGCTCGTCGTACTCACCATTATTCAACGACTCCGCGCGTGGGAAATCCCCCCACGTGGGCTTGGCCGCCCCAGACACCCGATACCCCCCGCTCACGCGCGCCACCTCAGCCTCCGTCGTCACGCTCAGCGTCGGAATCCCACTCGAGCGTCGAATCTCAATCACCACATCCGCCGACATCGTCCCATTCGGTATCGCGTACTTGTACCACATTTCATTCGACGATGCGCTGACGCCTAAATCCCCGCTGATCACGCCCGGACCCGTGATCGTCGTCGCCCCCGCGAACGCGCGCGCATAGTCCGTCCCATCGTCGTCGTCGTCATCGTCATCGTCAGCGTCCCCGCGAACGACGCGCGACGCCAACGCCACGACGACGACGACGACGCACGCCAACCACGCGCGTCGACGACGACGCGATCGTCGACATCGCGCGCGATCGACCATGTCTCCGTCCGCGGCGGCGGCGGCGGCGGCGGCGTCGGCGGCGTGTGACGCGACGCGACATCATCGCACGGGGACATAGAACACGCCACGTGGCACTTGTCCATCCGACGTGTTTACATTCGTGGCGTCACCAAACGCGCCCGCGGCTCGCCTCGCGTCGACGATGCGTCACACGACGCCGACGACGCCGACGACGCGCATGGCGACGACGCGACGACGACGGGCGTCGAACCGCGCGGCGGCGGCGGCGTGCGTCGTCGCGGTGGTGGTGTGCGTCGTCGCGGTGGTGGCGCGCGCCGCGGACGCGGTGGGCGATGCGGTCGTTGGCGCATCGTCACATTCGCGGTCGACGCGTCGGTCGCGCGACGCGATTGGTGATGGCGCGCGCGAGCGCGTCGGACGCGTCGGTCGCGGTCGGGGGTTGTTGCAAGCGGCGCCGAACGACGCGGCGGGGTATCCTCGCGCGCGCGCGGCGACGACGGATGGGTTTGACGTCGAGCACGCGTTGGACGCGCCCGGGACGGTGTATTACGTCGTTCGACAGTCGCCGACGACGACGGTGTTGAGTGCGGCGAATGTGAAAGGTGGGGTGGATCCGAGTGGGGCGCCCGTGGCGGCGAGTGGGAGTTTTAGTGTGACGTCGGCGGGAGTGGCGGCGAGCGCGACGGTGCGCGGATTGTTGGAGAATCGCGCGTACGTGTTGAGCGTCGTGAGTGAAAGTTCTGGCGTCACGCCGACGTTGCAATCGACGGTGCAGACGCAATCGGTAATGACTGCGGATGGTACCGCGCCAGTGGTGTCGTCGTTTACGCACGAGGCTAGGGGGACTGAAATTGCCATGACGGTGGCGTTGGGCGACGAAGACGGGACGTTTTATTACGTGTTGCAATTGCGCGGGTCGACCGCGCCGACCGTACAGCAAGTTGTCGATGGATTGCAAAATGACGGTACGCCTGCCCTCGCGAAAGGGTCGGCGTATTTAGCAAAAGGTCGACCACAAACGTTGGTGACGACGGGGTCGGTGGCGTTGAATTACGGCGGCGAGTACACGGCGTACTACGTCACCGAGGACCGTCATGGGAACAAGCCCGCGGCACCGACGAGCGCTAATGTTGACACCGCGCCGAGTCCACCGTCGTCACCATCTCCCCCGCCCCCGCCGAGCCCTTCTCCTCCTCCTCCTGCGCCAGGTGTGGCGCAGCCTCCATCCCCGTCTCCGCCGCCTTCGCCACCGCCGACGCCAGAGGTTGACGCGCCGAGATACGTGGCTGGGTCACCAGCGATCACGAACGTTCAACAGACGTCATTCGATCTAGAAGTAGAGCTTTCAGAAGCCGGCGTGGCGTATTATGCTGTGTACGATCGCGCAGCGGCGGTTGCCATGCCGAGCGGAGCGGTGTTGAAGACGCAAACGTCGTTGCCGAGCGTTTCGTTTCTGCGCGCCTTTGGGAGCTTGGACGTCGCTAATGGCAGCAAATCGACGCGCACGATTGCGGGCTTTAGCGAAGGCGCGGAGCTTGTTATTTTTATCGTGGCTGAAGACGACTTGCAGAACATGATGTCGTCCACAACGGTGATTGACATTAATCTCATCGACGACATTGCGCCCGCGGCGACGTTTGACGCCGTGGTGCAAGGGACGAGTTTGAAAATTATCGTCAATTCGAACGAAATTGGCGAGGCCTTTTACGTCTTGGACACCGACACGCAAATACAGTGGACGACGACGCAAATTCTGAACCCTCCGGCCGGAACTCCATCGCCGTTTAAGAGTGGTTCGATCAATATTACGCAAGCGGGCGCCGACGTGTCTTCGACTATTTCGATTGGCTACGGATATGAGTTCAACGTGTTTGTCGTGGTCGTTGATCGGTACGATAATTACTACCCCGTAGTGTTGAAATCTACCAGTGCGCTTAGCACTGGTCCGGCACCACCGCCACCACCGCCATCGCCTCCGCCGCCGCCCGCGAAGCGCGTCGAGCGCGACCATGGGACGTTGCTGACAATGTTTGTCGGCACGTACACCTTGCTCGGTCTGTTGTGCCTATACGGCTGTTACCGTTGGCTACAAAAGTGTAGTGGTACACAATATAGAGACAACCTCATGAAACGTCGAGCATTCGACGCGAAGGGTCGGCAGTTTCAAGGCAAACAATACAACTTGGCTAAGAAGAGTGTGGATGGCGAAACGGTCTCCACCGTGCGACCCGAGAGTGACATGATCAAAGGGTACGCCGACTACGAAGAGTACGACGTCATGGAGGCTGGAAGTAAAACGCACGTTGGTGGTATGCACTACAAAGAAGCACACGCCACGAAGAATGCCCAACAAGTGTCGCGCGAGCACAGACTCAACAGGTTACTTAATTTGTCGCGGCGCGTGGAGAAGGAGTCATAGAATTTAGCAGACAAATTGTAATTTTATTGGTAAAGAAAACAAGCACGATTCATGGGCATGCGTTTGGTCTAAGATGACCGACGCGACGACGGCGTGCGCACGCGTTTCGGTGGCGGCAACGCCTTGAAACGCGGCATCAATACCAACGCGCTCGTACACGCTTGGTAATTCTTATATTCTGGATACTTCTTTGCCGTGATGCTCTCGGTAAACGCAGTCGAGCCTTGGAAGAGTAAAATCAGCAACACAGGTCCAATGATCACTGGAGTGAAGTAATTCACCGGACGCGCGCTCGCCGCGGCAAACATGGAAAACGCCACCCAAATGGACTGTTCAGCGAAAAAGTTTGGATGACGAGAATACGCAAACAAACCGTGCGTCAAGAATCCCCGCAAGTAATCCTCTCTCCACGCTAGTACTTTCGGTGCTAAATCACGCTTTGATTGTTGGAATTTCCATTGCTGCTCATCTGCGACGGCTTCGACTACGAACGCAACGCACCAACACGCCACCGCCGCGCCATCCGCGCCCATCAAATCAAACCCTTTTGTCGATCGATACGCCACCGCCGCGGGCAAGGTAATCAACAACAACAACACATTTTGATAGAATGCGATGAACGTCACGTTAAACACCTCCCAAGCTACTCGATTCCGTAAAAGTTTATGTTTACGAAGCACCGCCCAGCGGTAATCCTCCTCCCCGGCGTACCCACCCTTGCGCGCAAAGTTATACGTCAATCGCGCCCCCCACAGCGCAGTCAGCGCAAACATCACCGCCAATCTCGTCTCCGCCACCGTTCCTCGCGCGTAATACGCATACGTCCCCACGTACACCACGGGCGCCACGCTCCACAATTGGTCCACGAACGAATACGTCCCGCGCACCCACGACCCGACCAAGCACCACGCCGCGACCGCCGCGCACGTCGCGCTCGCCTGCGCGTCCACCGCGTTCGGGTTGAACCCCACGACCGCGCCCACGGCGTCGACGACGACCGCGACGACGCTCGCCATGGCGAATGTGATGATGAATTCGATGCGAGGCGCGCACTGACGTCGTCGTCACTGTGTCACTGTGCGACGATGCGCGCGAGCGACGTTCTCGCGCGCGTGCGCGCCAAGTCGCCGACGTGCGCGCTGGGTGACGATGACGCGGTGGCGATGGCGGTGATTGACGGCGTGTGCGCGACGCGAGCGAGAGCGGCGCCGATGGATGTCGTGGTGTCCATCAACGCGCACGGGACGCCGCACGCGACGTGGTCGGAGAGCGCTCGCGCGTGGACGTACGACGTCGTCGCGGTTGGGTTGATCGAGGCGTACGTCGATGCGTGTCCTGGGGTGGTGCGGGCGTTCGTGGCGTGCGCGTTTAAAGATGCGAACGGTGAGGTGAGGGCGTCCAAGTTTGTGCGAGGCGCGAGCGAGGCGGATGTCGCCGTCGTTCGGGCGTGGCGCGCGGAGACGCTCGGACGAGAGTTTTTGAGGTTGGATAGCGATAGCGAAGAGTGCGATGGGGGCGATGATAGGGGCAGGGGGACTGTGGAGAGGAAGAAACCGGCGAAGCCGGTGAAGCCGGTGAAGCCGGTGAAGCCGACGAAGCCGACGTCGAAGACGGTGCTTCAACCAGCGCCGCCCCCAGCACAGCCTGCGTGGGGGAAATCGGCGGAGCAAGATGTAGCCGTAGCACCAGTCTCTCACGCACCGTCGTCGTCGCTGGCGGCACCGTCATCAGGGATGAGTTTGAGAGATATCATGATGGCTGAGTCGAGACGCTCGCCTTCAACATCTGCAAGTCAAAGTAATGCGGTGAATAAGGCTGCGGCGCCAAAGTTACCGATAATCACTGCTGAATTATTACGGTCAGAGTCACGGCTTTCGGTGATGGATAAGTTTGGTAAGGTGCGATGCCAAGTGTGTGGGAAATCATTCAAGGCGTACGACGCGCTCGAGCAACACATCGGCGCGTCGCACTACGGCTTGAACAATCCTTACGCTAAGGTATTAGAAGCCGCACAAATAGCAGCGGGGGTATTACCATCGGGGAAGGAACAAGAGAATCGCGTGGCGCTCAAGCTTGGGGATTTGGTTTCATCCAAAACTAGGACATCAAATAGCCTGGTGAGCTCGCTCGCGGCTTACTTCAAAACTGAAACAAAGGCGGCAAAGAAAACGGAAAAAAAGGATGGCATATCGCACGGCGGTGTGTTAGTGAAGAGTACGAACACCGCGAGCTCGACTGGAGTGGTGTTGAAAAGAGGCAAGGAACGAGAAGGCGGGAAAAAGAAGAAGACATCTACGTTGAAAAAGATTATTCTTCGCGAACGAGCGACGCGCGTGAAAGAAGAGAGTACGTTGGCGCCGATATCTGAGGAAACTGAGGTCGAAGTCGAAGTGGAAGTTCGTGTAGGCTGGATTTATGTTCAGCTTAAGTTTGATGATGACGATGCCGGCGTACGTTTGAATTTGGTGTACATGGAACACGACGATGTTGACGACGACAGTGACGACGATGGTAGCTCTCGTGAAGAAGCTGAAGCTACCACTCCGGCTGAAGGAACTAGCGATGGGACGTCACTGCTTGTTCAAGAAAAACTCGATAATCTCGCTACGCGCGTACCCGCCGGAGCTTGGAGTGTTCGAAACTTCTTGGACGTCCTGAAAGGCGCTCCCGAGAAGAAGGTGGCCAAGCCGCCAAAGGTGAAAGAGCAAGCGCGAACGTGCGATGTGTGTAACATTCCCGTGTACGGAAGCGTTGCGTGGGAATCACACATTAAAGGCAAGGCGCATTTGAAGCGGCTAGCCATACGAGATGATCCCGCGATGGCAGCAAAAGTCAAATCCACTGCGAAAACATTCGTTGGGGTAGACGCCACAGATATTCGATACGCCGAACAAGTCATCACCAATGACTTGAATGGATCTATTTCTGCGCTGCTGAAAAAGCTTAAAGGCTTTCAAGATCGACTGTATCATACTGATAAGATCAAGGCGAAGATGCGTCGAAGGTTATTGTACGGTTTACGTGAAGTCGCAAAGAGCGTCAATGTGCAATCGAGCAAGGCGATAATCATAGCTCCAAATATCGAACAAATCGAAAGCGAGGGTGGATTGGATGATCGCATCGCGCAAATTATCACTGAAGCCAAGGAAAACAACATCCCAGTTGTATTTGCGTTGACGAAGAGGCGTATCGGGAGCGCACTCGGTGTCCAGGGCTTTATTTCGATGGTGTCCATTTTGGACTACAACGGCGCGGATGATGAGTTCAAAATCGCACTGAAACACGCCGCTGAAGGTCGCGCGCTTTACGCGAAAGCGCAAACGCAGAGCGCACAAACGGGCACGGATGTGGACATTGTCAAAGTACAACAGCTGCCTTTGCAGCAGTCAGAAAATAAATCGACGCTGAACATCCAGGCTGAGGCATTTACGCGTCAGCAATTTGCGCGGTAGCGCGCGCGTAGCACCGTAGCAAAACGCATTTAACTTAGCTTTTAATCAATACATAGTTACAATTTTAGCCACTCTTAGTGGATCCATCGTCATGGACAACCGTCCATGGCGTCATTCTACCAAGTCACCACAGCGTTCGAGTACCAAAAGCATCCCTGGCCACGTCTTCGGCAACTTGAACGGCAGATTACCTGGGATCTTTGCGTGATCGGTTTTCAACTGCTCTATTACCTTCCTCGCCTTGTCCAAGTTGAACCGTCTGTTGTGCTCGCGAAGCATGTATTCGTAGCTCTTGTTGGCGCCCTCGACGTCTTTTATCCAAGGAGATAAATTATCAATCATAAACTGGACGGTCTCGTCATCCAACGTAGCGCGCACGCGCACGGCAGCGCGTCCTCGCGATGTTCTAATGCGCGCCACACTCGCGGTGGGGCGAAACGTCGCCGCCGCAAATTGCGTGTGCACGGCGCGCATAGAGTCGCTTCAAACAATGGAGCAGATGCGCAGCGCGCCTTGGTGCAAACCAATTCGGGCTTCGCGCCCGCGATGGATGACACTTTACATACTCTTCTATGTTAACTACATTACAAATTGGTTGACAGCGCGTGCGTGTCGACGCCGACATGTCTCCTCCTGCCTTCTTGCTCTCTCTCACGAGCGCGCCTTCTAAAAGTACTCTCTGCCGCCGAAACTATCACGCCGTGGCTATTTCTGCGTCCCAGCACCCTTTTTCACGCGCTCATCCCGGGCCTGCACCAATCGATCGAATGCATCTTGCCCGATCGCCCGAGGCTTTGAGTTACCGACGCCGTGCGCGAGGTATTGCAAACCACCCATCGCGCCAATCGCGCCGACGATGATTGCAAACGGAGGAATCGATTCAACAGGCTGCGTGAGGTGGAAACACGCAGATAATCGCGTATATGTCGTCAGTCACCGGGCGCACGCGTCGTCATTGTCGCCCATCGAGCACACGTGCGAGCGAATGCGTCGGATGCGGACGATCGCGACCCTGGATACTTGCGTGTCCTCGTCGCGCTCGTCGCGCGCGTAAACGCCGAATTCGACGCGCTACACGCGCCAAACCGTCGTGCGCATTCTCACGCGTCTTTGCAACGCGCCGATGCACCGAAGTGGTTCACGTACCATGCGAGTTTTTGGGTTGAGCGTTGACGAATGAGGGTATGGGCTTGAGTAGCTCAGCCAGTGCTCTCTAAAAACTACCTCGTATTATCAGATTATATTATGGAAGAATGGTATATGCGCCGTGCTGATCGACTACTTTGGCGAGAGACCTGATAACGGTGATTTCTGTGGCTTTCCCGCCGAAGACCGCGCGGGCGAGGGGCTGAAACCGCTGTTGGCATCTTCGTCTTCGCTTTCGTCGCCACGGCGGCGTTCGTCCAGCGAATGCCAATGAAATTTCCTATTGATTTCTAAATCGAGCGTTTCATTGTCATCCGACGCGTTGTGTATCGTGAGCATGTCTGGTAAACTCGACGATACACGGAACAATTGCGCAGTGAGGCGTGTAATCTCGGGCGAGTCAGGGGCGTCCATGTAGCGAGCGTACAGAGCGTCCTTGAAATTTTGGTGCTTCAACCCGGGCGCTCGAGCGTCCGCGAAGCGTCCCAACGCCTCTTCTGGCGTGAGCCCGCACACCTCAATTAAATAGCAGCATACGATGAAACCGGTGCGGTTAAATCCATACGCGCAATGAATCGCGACATATCGATCGTCGGTGGCGGTAAATCTTGTGATGGCGTCGAGCGCCTTCTTCACGTCTCGCGCCGACGGCACCGACTTGGCGACGTTGCGCACGTGTACGCGCTCGACATCATCCGGTACCTCGCCGTCGTACAAGCAGTCGTGATTGCTTAAATCAACAATCATTCCAATAGGTTTCCCTATCGCACGCTGTGCCTCAAGCATCGTCGAAACCGTCAACG
>JACLAB010005359.1_pt1 | contig 29770 bp, 17 predicted proteins | sample 8027921 | NCBI WGS metagenome assembly JACLAB01 (sample SAMN15725117, study PRJNA655200) | protist metagenome | isolation source: fluorescence activated cell sorting (FACS) single amplified genomes of... | place: USA: West Boothbay Harbor, Gulf of Maine | collected 2000-07-19 | reverse complement strand
TGGTGCCTGCCTCGGTGGGCACGCGCGGCGCGATGGTGGGACGACGACGACAGAGGTGGACGGAGAGCGCCGCGCGCGAAGCCGTCATGACGACGACGGAGAGCGCGCGATGGAAGCGAACGATGGAAGATTTCTCAGCCCTGGCGCGAGACTGCGAACGGACGCTGGACCGACGCGATGGCGCGGGGACTTCAACGACGAGCGCGAGCTCGGATGGGAGTTTGGTGAAACTCACGGTGGAAGCGCGACGACTGCTCTCGGGATTGAAGACCAAGGCTAAGGCGGCAGAGGACGCGCTCGAGGCACAAAAAAGTGAATTGTGCGTCACACTTGAAGCGCGGTGACGACGCGAGCGACGCGATAGAGGGTTGATGACGCGACGCGAGGCGACCGCGTAGTAATTCGCGATTCTCGCCTCAGAGAGAGAGAGAGACTAACGACCCTGACTGTGGTTCCAAACAGGCTAACGACGGAGTACGAGCGGCGAAAAGATACTTTGGATTCACTAGAGATGCGAATCGCAACCATTGTAAAGAGATTGAGCGTGAGGACAAAGGATGAGAGGAAGTCTGATGAAGACGGCGCGCTGGAGACGAGGGGAACTCGGGCGGAGAGCTCAGGGTCGTTCCCTTCGCCCGATCCTGAGTCAATCTTGCAGCTGCAGCGAGAGATGTTGGAAGGTATGAAAGTTTTTAACCGCGTATGAGTGCTCATCGAGATTGACGTGACGTTTCCTTGCGCTTTTGCCACAATTACAGAACAAGACGACGCTTTGGAAGACTTGTCCTCAGCAGCAGAGAGAGCCAAGCAAGTCTCGATGGCTGTGAACGAAGAACTAGATCTCCACACGAAGCTTTTAGATGATCTCGAAGGGGATGTCGAAGATACGAGGGGGCGACTGACTTTGGCGACTCGAGCGGTTAAACGCATGATGCGTCGAGGCTCTAACTGTCGCGCCGCCATGATAGCGACCCTTGTGATGGTGATTTGCATGCTCCTCCTGCTTCTCATCATCAAACTTCAACGTTAGACAATTGTAACAATCAGCCACTTCAGCGTCAATGTGCGCAAGTCATCTACTTTCTCGATTTGCGCGGCTTGTCCGAACTGAGTTCACCCAACTCGAGAGTTGGCACAACTCTTTGCGCAAAGACACGCAAGTCATTTTTTGAACAAAAAAAGAGGTACGAAACGTCACACCCGCGCCGCGGGCGCCCTTTGGGCGTAGACGTTTCGTTTTCCACGTACCGTTTAAAAAGCGGATTCGAAAGGACGATGCTAGACCTCGCGTGTGGTTCTCTGAACCCCGCGATGCGAGCCACGATGGCGCCAACTCTCGGGAAGCTCAAGGTCGCTCGTCCCTCGACGGGCTTGCGAAGAGGCGCTTGTGTGAAGAACGGACGTCGACCTACACTGGTTCGAGCTGCTGATTCGACCCACGTTGCGGATGAGAGCGATGAGCTAGAGGCTTCACGGGATGCACCTTCATCGACGACGGATAGACTGGAACACTTACTCGAAGAGGCGTCGGTCAGAACAGTCGTTGTTCGAGATATCGAAGAATTTTATCCCTACCCCTTGGACGATTTCCAAGTGCAGGCGACGCAAATGCTCTTAGATGGTTCTTCTGTCGTCGTGTCCGCACCTACTGGTAGCGGGAAAACGCTCGTCGGAGAGACCGCTATTCTAACGGCGCTTGCCAGAGGTCAGAAGGCCATTTACACGACTCCGCTAAAAGCGTTATCAAATCAAAAGCTGAGAGAATTTCAAAAGATATTTGGCGTGCGCCGATGTGGATTAAAGACTGGTGATGTCGATATTAACGGTGATGCTGACGTAATGATTATGACGACCGAAATTTTACGCAACATGCTGTACTCAAGTGCTGCAGGCGGCACGGATGACGAGAGACTTAAAGATGTGAGCATAATTGTTCTCGACGAGGTGCACTATCTCGCGGATCGCTCTAGGGGTACAGTATGGGAAGAGACTATAATTTACTGCCCTTCACGAATCCAGTTGCTCTGTTTATCTGCCACAGTTGGTAATCCAGAAGATCTAGCTGGATGGATCGAAGAGGTGCACGGCCGATGCGAGACAGTGGTGTCTAGTTACCGACCAGTTCCTCTCACGTGGCATTACAGCATGAAACCATCGCGTATGTATCCAGGATTAGGTCCTCTTATGAATTTCAAGGGAACGAAGCTTCATCATGATTTGCGTCCTTTTACACGCGAAGGATTGGAGCAGGGGAACAACTGGTCAGACAATAACAGTCAAGGTTATGCACGTGAATCTGAGAGGGTCATGCGACGTCGGTTCGTTCCTCATGTTGAAACCACAGTTCAACAACTCATTGCGAGTGAGATGATTCCAGCCGTTTGGTTCATTTTCAGCCGGAAAGGATGCGATCAATCAGTGGAATACTTGGTGCAAGCTGGCGCAAACCTTGTGACCCGTTCAGAACGTCAAGAGATTGATGACGCCTTGAAGAGTTTCTCTGAGAACAATAAATCGGCTATCAGGTCTGCCATGGTCGAACCACTGCGACGAGGCATCGCATCTCACCACGCAGGCTTGCTACCAGCGTGGAAGGGCCTAGTTGAGAAGTTGTTTCAGAGAGGGTTGATCAAGGTGGTTTTCGCAACCGAGACTCTTGCTGCTGGTGTAAACATGCCTGCTCGATGCTCCGTTCTTAGTGCGCTTTCTAAACGAGACGATCAAGGTCCACGCCTCTTGACTTCCAACGAATTCATGCAGATGGCTGGGCGAGCTGGGCGACGGGGATTTGATAGCGTCGGGCATGTCGTATGCTGTCAGTCTCCATTTGAAGGGCCTGACGAGGCGTTCGAGCTAGTTTTAGCTCAACCAGAGAACTTAAAATCTCAGTTTTCTATATCATACGGCATGGTGCTCAATTTGTTACAAGGTAGATCGCTTGAACAGGTGAAAGCGATCGTTGAAAGGAGTTTTGGCAACTACCTTGGCGGCAAGGCACGGGCTGTTCGTGAACGCGAGCTTCAACGTGCGAACGATCAAATAAGAACTGTTGAGATCCAGATGAAGTCGAACAGTGAAGGTGATCACGCTTCAGAATGGAAACGTTTTTTAAAGCTAGACGAGCGATTGAAAGAAGAGAAGCGTCTATTGAAGATTCTCGCACGCCAAGTTGCAGAAACACAAGCGACAGAGACGCGCGAGTCGCTCATCTCAGAGCTTGAATCACGGAATAGGCACGTGCTGATCGCGTTGGACACTGGTGACAATGTACGCCGTCTGCGAGACGAACGTCGAAATACGACGATAGCTCTTTTTGAGGACGATCGGCTTCAGATGGAGGGCCAAGATATGTACGGCGAATGGCATTTAAGCGATGTTGATAGCGACGAAGCGCCAAGTTTGGACGAGTTATTTAGTGATTCAGAGAGCGAATCCAAACACGATGACTTTTTGCAGCCGCATGAGACAAACAAACAATGTTTCCCGCCCGGAGTCATCACGGCGGTCGTCGTTGAAGCTGTTTCCGCCATGAAACCAAACAGCGACTCCACCGACAAGCCTTTCCCGATGGGCGAGTTCATAGCTCTTGGCAGTGATGGGCTTTGGTACCGCTTCTACTCTGACAGAGTTAAGTCAATCGGCTGCACCGCACAAGCATCGTATCAAATTCGTTTAGAAGAGGCAGGGCGGCCTCCGTCATCAAGTAGTTTGAGGTGGATTCGCGCGCGGGGTGGGGGAGTGTGGAAAGCCGAGACTTCGAAGAAAGCCAAGGCTGCGTCAAGCAGTATTTCATCCGACTTGACTGATTTTGAACCAATTGACGCCTCTGCGGATTCTTCAGACTTTATTCGAGACCAGAAAGATCGCATAAAGAAGACTCAACAAGAAATTTATGACATGGACAATGTTTCTGCGCTGAGACAAACCGCAAAGAAACAGAAAAAGCTCGAGACAAAGCTGAAAAAACTCAAGGAAAAGAAAGAAAAGATTGAAATCCGCATTAAAGAGTACTCAGCGGCCGGTTGGGACGAGTTTTTGCGTGTTGTGGATATCCTGACAGAATGTGGCGCTCTTGAACGAGAATCACTCAAGCTTCTTGAATTCGGCGAAATTTGCGCCGACTTGCGCGGCGAGAATGAACTTTGGCTAGGCTTAGCCATGTCAAACCCGAATGTAGCGACGTTGGATGTCTCTACACTCGCAGGATACGCAGCAGCGTTGTGTATGGACAATCGGCCAGCAACCTGCTACTATGGGCCGTCACAAGACCTCGTTGAAGCTATCGCACAGATTGAACCATTGATGGCCGATGTTCTGTATCTGCAATCTTCATCTCGTATTGATATCCCTGTCAGTTTGAGTTTCGAAATAGCCGCACTCGTAGAGTCTTGGGCGTCTGGCACTTCATGGGATCAAATTTGTCGCGACACATCGCTGGATGAGGGCGACATTGCCAGAGTTTTCCGACGAACCGCAGAACTCCTAGCGCAAATTCCTCGAATTCCACATCTACCAGAAACTTTAAAACAGAACGCTAAAAAGGCAAACGACGTGGTCAATAGACCACCGATTAGCGATCTGTCCTAGCTAGCACTTGTACTCGTACACTTTGAGTTTTAGAGAACTTTTGTATGTTACAATTAAGCAGTTAAGCATCGCACACTTAGTAGGCTCGCCTGGATCCCTTCGAGACTCTTCGTTTGTTCTTGACAATTTGACCACCTTGCCCACCGGACTTGAAGTCTGCCTCTTGCTTCTCCAAGAAAGAGAGGATATCTTTTTGGCGGGCGCCACGCTCATCAGCCGCCTCGGCTTGCTCTTTCGCGCGTGCATCAGCCATGAAACGGTTGTCCTTGCGGAGTTCACGCATCGCGCCACGACTTTCTTGCTTGAGTTGCTTCTTGAGCTTTCTAGCCTCGGCTCGCTCGCGATTCGGATCGTAATCGCGTCCTTTTTGATATCCATCTTCTTCGTACATCGGATTGTACATCTTGATGGCTTCCGCAGCTTTCGTGTGGTAAGTGAGGGGCGTCTTCAGTGCGCCTGCGAGTGAATCGTCGAGTTCCTTGACAAAATCTTCGCAGAAATCTGCCAAACGGGAATCAGACTTCCGAAGTACTTTCTGGATACTTGCGACGGAAATTCTCACAGCAGCTAAGAGCTCCGACGCCGATGGAGTCTTGGACACCGGACGTGCAAGCTGTCTGAGACAGCACAACGCCGTTCTCAGCGCGATACCGGAAAGTTCGTCGTCTTGTGTGACAGGAGAGTAGATTTTGTCAAGTGCCTGTGACAGCGACATGGACGACGTATTCGTGGCACCCGATAACCACGGGCCACCTATTTGTTCTGCCAGATGCGTTGACAATCCCATTGACCATGTCTTCTTCGGCTGCGAGGCGGAAAGAACCAGGGCGTTCATGAGTGACAGCGCTTCTGGAAAAATTCGGTTTGCTCCAGTAGAGTACACACTGGCCATAGTTGCTACGATACTCGCCAAGGCGGCGTCCTTGGCTGATCGTATTGCACAATGCGCAAGTAAATTGCCAATATAAAGTGAAGCGGGGGTCATCACAGGATGAGTCTTATCCGTGGTAGGGAAGATCGCTGTGAACAACGATAACAGCAAGATAGTTCTAGAGGGTGGCCAACCGGTTTCTCCGTTTCGCAAGGCTTGACGCAATCTGGAACTCATCTTCTCTATGCGAGCCTTCACCGCCGTCGCCGCAAAGAAGGGTACTTGACCGCTCAGATCGACGATATGTCTGGAGAGAACGTCCAGATGATCCTTTGGCAATGGACACTGGCCCGCCAAAACCTCGAAGCGTTGCAATAGTAAACCCAAAAGCGTTTGGATGTGTTTTCTGTTCTCTGCTGCAAGCGTTGGGGCGTTGCATGCCCGAATACGCGAGATAATTGTAAAAGAATCCTCGGCGTTATGAGAACCAAGCATGGAAGCTAGTTCGTCTGCGCTTTGAGGCATGGAGAACGTAAATGGAAGATCAACTCGTTCAGCCTTTTTAGTCGCCTTCGTGTCGGTTTTCTTCTTCATTTGGGCGCTCGCAGTGCTCGGGACAGAGGGTTCTTCTACGTCATCCTCCTCCATTTCACGCAACACATTTGCGTGTTCTTCTCCAATTTCTTCCTCATCCATCTCGTCACTACCATTCTCTTTTTCGCTGCCGTCGTCGGCGTCATCCTCATCGTCATCGTCGTCATCGTCGTCATCTTCATCCTGTGAATCCATGGCATCTATGCCATCTTGGAGAATACCGAGCTTACGCAGTCGGTTCTTCCCTTGATCTAAACCTTGGTCCACACTCTTCAGTTCTGACTTGAGAGACTTGCGCAAACGAGTTGTATCATCGAGTTCATCATCTTCCTCTTCGGAGTCGTCAGAATATTCACTGTCACTCGGAGATTCGCAATCTTCGTCTTCGTCATCATCATCACTGCCAAGCTGGAAATTTTCATCTAAATCTTCGCCTCCTTCACGACCACGAGGTTTACCCGCGTCTCGTAGAGCGTCATCAACCTCGTCTCTGTCACCCATTCGTGCTTTGTGACGTCGAGCTGCGTAGCCTCCCTGAGGTTGATCATCGTCAGAACTCTCATCGTCAGACCCTGTGCTTCGCATACGCTTCAATCTCTTCCTCTCTGCCTGCTCAAGAGCTAACTTTTCTTGCGCTTCCAGCTCTTCTTGCGTCTTAGCTCTATCACCAGCTTGACCACGCCGTTCAAATGCGAGAGTTCGGGCCCAGACGTCATACTCGTCCTTTTCTTCTGGTGCCTTTTTCTGCTTGGCGTCACCAGTCGGTTTCATGTGTCCAACCGCTTTTCTGAGGGCCCCAGCGAGCAGTCCACCCGAACTAATAGCTTTGAAATCAGAATCAAGTTTGTCAAGCATTTCTTCATCGTCCTCTCGTTGCTTCTGTTTCTCAGCCTTGTAAAACTTGCTCTTTGCAATGAGCTCTTCCATTACGTCTTTCTTTGATTTTCGCCTTTCTGGTGCGTCAACATCGCCGTGTTCACCGTCTCCTCGTTTCAGTGTTGGCTCAAAGTCGCCTCCACCGAAATGAAAAGCACGTGTCATTTCACCATCCAGATTATTGTCATCATCGTCATCTGCCGCAGTCGGCCGCGACGTGAGGTCGCGCTCACTGAGAGGTTGTCCCAAGTGTGTGAGAGTTTTGAATCCGTCGTCGCCGTCATCTTCATCATCATCATTCAGCGTGAAAGCCTGCGACTTTTTAAATTGCCTAAGTCGTGCCTTTGCGAGCCGTCCGATGCTTTTCTCTTCGACACTGAGACCGCCGTCGTGCTCGCCGAAGCGTCTGTCTACGAAAGCGTTGGCTTTGCTTGCTTCTTCGTGTTCGCGCAGCAGCGTCCGTCGACGCTTCTCTATGGCAGCCGTTCGCGCCTTTAGCACGTTACCACGCTCACCTTTGACTTTCCTTCCCAGAATATCAAATTTTCTTCGATGACTGACCGTCTCGAAAGCGCTCTTCGACACAGCTGCCGCTCCGTCATCGCCTTGCTTGTGGAAAAACTTGCGCTTTCCGCCGCTTCCCGGGTTCGCCTTGCCCTTTGACTTCTTCTTCTTTGCCATCGAGGGAGCTCGCGCGCTACTTAGACGTTCTGCAACCTAGCACGCGATCGCTGAGACTCGCCGCGATCGCAGCGCGCGCGTGTGACGTCCACCTTGCCAAAAAGTTGCTGGTGGCGGCGGCTCGAGCGAAACATGAAATGTACCAGTGTTGTACCCTACGGATTCCGGTCGAACCCTAGGCCAGCAGGTGCGCGCACGTTTTGAGCGCCGAACTTACTCGGACGAAATAAAATGCGAGCGGCAAAGGGAACAGGTAAAAATTGAATTGCAAATAAATATTACAACGTCCCTGACGCTTTAAACGCGCGTCAGAGGCGACTAGCCGCAGAAGTCACGCCTCAGTTGACCAACGGGACTGGACGCCACGGCACGGCAGAGCCGTCCATGAGCCCGATTCCTACCGCAGAAAGCTCATCTCGCAAGCGATCCGATTCGGCAAAGTCTTTTGCATCGCGTGCCTTTTTCCTTTGTTCGATTTTTGCCTCAAGTTCGCTCTCCGTTAGTCCTGCACGATGCAAAGCCAACGAGCGGAGTTGTGGAAGAATAACGTTTTCATCATCTTTCGGCAAGCCGACAGCCTCCATGAGGCCTTCGACTGCCCCTAGTAAGGCTTTGAGGGCTTCTACTCGACCTTTTGCCTTTTTACCCGCCTTTGTCGTCATGAAATCGTTCATAGATTTAAGAGGAGCAGAGAGATTTGCCATGACTGCTGGCGTATTCATGTCGTCGTTGAGCGCCTCAAACACCTGCGTGTGAGAATCCTCCGCAAGTTTCAACGCATCCTTGACGAGTGGCACGGGCTTGGAGATATCTTCTGCAACTGAGGAATCTTTCAACACCGCCCGCACGTCATGAACCGTTTGATACAAATAGTACACTCGATCGGAAGCTTCCTCCAGAGCGCGCTGCGTGTAGTTGATCGGTGCTCTGTAATGCGCTCCCAAGAGCATAAATCGAAGGACAAAAGGGTGGTACTTGTCGAGGACCTCGCGTATGGTGAAAAAGTTACCCAGAGACTTTGACATTTTCTCAGAGTCGACCTTCACAAACCCATTGTGTACCCAATAACGCACGAACGGATTTTCATCAGCGTGCGCGCCGCATCCACACGCGGCAGAAGACTGCGCCAGTTCGTTCTCATGATGCGGAAAAACCAAATCTTGACCGCCACCGTGAATATCAATCGTTGGTCCTAGCATTTTTTCAATCATAGCGCTGCACTCGATGTGCCAACCCGGTCGACCTTCTCCCCAGGGACTCGACCAAGTGGGTTCTCCAGGCTTTGCCGCCTTCCACAGCGCAAAATCAGCCGGATTCTTCTTTCGGTCATCGACTGCCACTCTCTCACCCGCTCTGTTATCTTCTTGGTTTCTACCCGAAAGCGCGCCGTAGGCTGGCAATGTATCAACAGAGAAGTACACGTCTCCATCAGCCTCGTATGCGTTGCCCTTTGCAATCAGACGCTCGATGAAGGAGATTATATCATCAACGCACTCAGTCGCACGAGGCTCAAGAGTCGGTCTAAGGCAACCCAAGGAGGTCATATCTTCATGGAATGCATCGATGAACTTGTTTGTCAGCGCTTCGCACGTCTCACCGCTCTCGTTCGAACGCTTGATGATTTTGTCGTCAATATCGGTGAAATTTCTGCAGTACGTGACGTCGTAACCGAGTCTCATCAACTGTCGGTAGAGCACGTCAAAGGCGACGTAAACGCGCGCATGACCGATGTGAGAGTAATCATACACTGTGACACCGCACACGTACATCTGAACCTTCTTACCAGCCGGATCGCGAGGCGTGAACAACTCCTTTTTCCTCGTCATTGTGTTCTGCAGCCACAGTCGCGACAAGTCTCTCCCTTCCCCGGTCGATGAGTCTTTATCCACCCCTTCGCTCGCAGCCGTGGCGCCGCTAAAAACCCCTCGAGACGTGTTCTTCCCCGCATTCGCGCTCGACGTCGGCGAATCCACGCGAATCAGCGGCGTCCGACGCCAAGAGTCCGCCGCTCCTCGCCTTCTCTCGGGTCCGCCACTCGCCGCAGACGAAGCCACCACCGCCACCCGCCTCGTGCTCACGGAAGTCATCCGCATCGCACGCCCCGGGCCTCGGGCGAAGAGTTTATTCACCGCGGACGCGTGAGACAGCATTCTCGACCTCTTTGCAGTCACGCGAGTCAGCCACTGTCGCTGAAGACGCTCTCTCTCTCCAGCCAGCCAGCGAGCAGCGGCCGAAACCAAAAGCCAAGCCCCTTGTGAGAGACTCATTCGAAGGTTCACGAACCTCCATTCGCATCACGAGTGGAGACTTGGAACACGGAAGAAACCCCGTCCAGTCCGAGGACGCGGCGGCACTCTCTGGGACGCGTCGACGACGACGACGACGACGACGAGGTCGAACATGATGACGATGATGATGCGAGGCGCGAGTGGGGCGACGGCGACGACGGCGTCGAGGAGGAACGGGACATCGCGTACCCCGGGAGGAAGAGGACCGCGACGTCTTGCGACTCGAGCGTCGAGCTCGGTGAATGACACGCTCGAGCTGACTGCGGATAACATTGAGCTGGTGCTCGACGAGGTTCGACCGTACCTGATTGCGGACGGCGGAGACGTCGAGTTGGTGGAGATTGATGGACTTGCGGTGAAGCTCAAGCTCAAGGGTGCGTGTGGGTCGTGCCCGTCGAGCACGGTGACCATGCGCATGGGGATCGAGAAGAGGCTTTTGGAGAAGATCCCGGATATCATGGAAGTTATTCAGGTCGAAGAGAAGGAAGAAGGGCTCGAGCTGAACGAAGAAAACGTCGAGGCCACTTTGGACGAGATTCGGCCCTATCTCGCCGGCACGGGTGGGGGAGAACTCGAACTCATCGACATCGAGGAACCCATTGTCAAGGTGAAGCTCTCCGGCCCGGCGGCTTCCGTGATGACTGTGCGCGTGGCCGTCACACAGAAATTGAGAGAGAAGATACCGTCGATCGCCGCCGTTCAGCTCCTTTAAACGCTTTCGCTAGCTCCTGTTATAAATGTAGTGTCAGAATTCTTTTCACTTAAAAGTGGCCAACTCAAACGTCCCGCCGGCGCACGCGCCTTGCGAATACAAAGTTCTTCAACAGCGCGACGCCAGTCTCCACTCCCTCGCTCTCGCCTCGTCTGTGTCATCCGAACAATCGCGCATTGAGACTAGAGCGTTCGTCTTACGGATCCAGGCGATCTCCGTGGTCTATTTCAGCTCCTCAAAGATTGCGTGCGGCGGGCGCAAAGTGATAACGTAACGAGTGGAAGTGTGGGACAGCATGCAAGATCGCATGGCTGGTTTGACGCGTCGACACGTCGTTTCGACTGTCTCTGATGGGGAAGGCGCCACCCCAAGGAAGCGAATGACACAAGTATTTCGGGCGCTGGACGCTAATCCGAAACTCAAGGAAGATTATACGAGCGAATCTACGTCGGGAATAATCACAACGCTAGTCTGCGGGGTGTTCTGCTTGTTATTGTTCTTAGGAGAATTTTACTCGTACACGACGAGTTCAGTGGTCAGTCAGCTTCGAGTTAATCCACTGGGAGTCGATAGGCACGTCCCAAACTCGGAGCGACTCAAGATTGACATCGACATAACTTTTCACAGTCTTCCTTGCAATCTTATCACGCTTGACACCTCTGACAAAGCAGGCGAGCAGCACTTCGATGTGCACGATGGTCACGTGAAAAAGCGACGCTTGGATAGACATGGTAAAGTGTTGGACAATCAATACTCGTCTGAGGTCCCAAACAAGCACAAAAACATGGTTGAGGTGATACAACATTTGAACAAAACCGGCGAGAGCGAGCAGACCGGTGACAAACCTTCATCTGCCGTCCAACAGAGAGCAAGCAAGCCTGGGAGTGTCTTTGGATCTTCGGTTGAAGACATGCTTCTTAAACTTTTCCCAGACGGAGTTGAATCTGCATTCAGAAATGAAGCTAGAGAAGGTTGCGAAGTCAAAGGGTACCTTGAGGTGAACCGTGTCCCAGGCAGCTTCTCAATTTCACCTGGTAGAACCTTGACGATGGGTATGCAGATGATCAAACTGAACATACGTACCGATCTGAATCTCACGCATACGATTCATAGATTGTCCTTCGGTGAAAGTTTTCCGGGTTTTGTCAGTCCACTAGATGGAACACACCGCTCACTCCCACCGAACGCTGTGCATCAATATTTTCTCAACGTTGTTTCGACGACTTTCGAGCCGCTAAAATCGCAGAGAAACATTAGTACGCACCAGTACAGCGTAACGGAGTCTTTCTCTACGTCTCAGAGATCCACGGTCGGAGGGAGCAGAGAGCCTGGCGTTGTGTTCACATACGAGATATCACCAATACGTGTTGACTTCAAGGAAACACGATCCTCGTTTGGCTCGTTTATGATTGGAATCTGTTCGATCATTGGCGGCGTCGTCACAATGGCTGGACTCATTCGTCAAATTGCTGAATATGTCATTCAGCATCACGGATCGGTACTTGTAGAAATGAAAAGATAGTTAAAACTAGAGGTAGCAAACCGATGAAATGTCACATCAAAACAGTTATTTGCCGCGAGCAAAACGGCAGTGTCGAACACGTTGAGATCATGAACATGCCCATCATAGATAAAGAGGCGAAGTCAATACTCCTACTCTCGCTTAGAGCGCGTTAATATGTGTCGTGCGTGTGCAGCCTTCCTAACTCTGCTAACTCTGGCGTGGTGTGTGTACCTCGCCTCAGGAGCAGATGCCGCTTGTGCGAGACTCACGCGAGAAACGCTCTTCAATGTCCTTGATGGGCAAAGTATACAATATGATAATGACGAAAGCCCTACCGTATCATTCATTTACTTTCTAGAGCTGATTGAACGCGCTTCTGTGGCATTTTGTTGGGAAACTCTTACTCACTTGGGAGAGCCTGCTCTCGGTGTTCAGAGTTTGCTTGTGGTGCCTGATGAAGCCTTTCGGACGATATCTGTGAACATGAATAGAACTCTGGATGAAATCATGGAAGATTCCCAGACTGTTTGTGATATCTTAGAGGCTTCGATCATCCACGGGACCATATCAAACTTCCCACTCGACGAAAACGGTATGCTCGAGACTGCTCTGAGTTTAAGATCCTCAATTCCTTCAAATGTGCGTGTCGGTATGCTTCAGGTGGATAACTCTCGTGAGGTTGGACTCTATGATCAGTTGGGAGCGCATGCGAGCGTGCTTGCTTCAGATATCATGCTCTGCCAATTTTTGTACGTGTCCATTCTGTCAGAAATGCTCTCTTATCGCGCAGTGTTACCGGACATATCGACGATCGCTCGCTCGCTTGCCGACCTACACATCACTTCAGAGGCGATTAAATTGACTGAAGCATTGCGGATCGACTTTGAACGAGAAGAATACGGCTACGGCTCCATCGTGAATGGCATAGAAATGGCTTCGAGTATATCATCGTGCACCGACGCGAATGCTAAACGGCTGTACGCGTTACCGTCGAATATGGCGTGGATCAAGTTCTTTCGGAGGTATAGACTATCTAGAAGACAAGTCTTCGCCGATAGGGCGCTGCTTTTAAGCATCTTACTATACGCCGAAATGGAGAAAATGAACTCGACATCAACGAGCATGATGTCATACATGACACACAGCCTTGGTTCTGGAGAAATCTTTAGGCCCAGCGGTGCGTCAACGTTTTTGAGTGCAATTCCAGGCCAGATTGAAGCCTTTCCGCTGAGATTGGATGTAGATATTGATCCGTTCCGACGTAGAATTCTGAAGTTTTCTGGTGTCGGCACGAGCACATACCTCGAGAACTCTGCTCTAAGTGTTGTTACAGACATCATGTCTTGCAGAGGAATTGTACATATAGTAGAGAATGTCCTTGTGCCTCCAACCTTAACTTCATTTCGTCAGGTTGCTCTCCGTGGAGAACTCTCAATGTTTGCAAACATGTTGCGAGCACCAATCAACAAGGAACTGTTGCTTGAGCTCGATACACCCTCAAAGAGCAACATCTTCGTTGATGGCGCCATTTTAGCCCCAACAAATACGGCGGTTCGTTTAACGCTAAATTATTTAGGAATTCAGTTTAGTGAGTTGTTCGACGCCGAGAAGGAATCGCTATTGCAACAACTTGTTGCGTACCACGTGATTGGCACTCGTAGTACCGGACAAGAGCGGTTGGCGTTCCGCGTTGGGCTGCTCGCGCCTGAACAAAGCTTAGCGACTAAACTATGGTATCCGATCCTGGAGAAACCGTCAAATACCTTTCGAGGCGTTCCTACGGCTAAAAACATCAAGATTGTACGTCAGATGTCCACAAAACGCTTTTCCTCTCAAATGACACCTGAACTACTTGTCCAAGGACGACTCAACGCCGCTAAGCTCAGAGAACAAGATATCCCTTCGACAAATGGGCCATTAAGTACGCTCGACGAGCTCTTGATTCCTCCGACAGCTGAGTTTGGATTGAGTCTGTATGATCGCGTGCAGCGTGCAACTGAGCTACGCATATTCAAGGAAATTATTGACGCATTAGGACTTCGTGCTGAACTACGTGGACAAGGATTCGGTGACGGCGACAGTGTCGTATTCGCACCAAATAATGGTGCTTGGTTGGCACTCTTCGCTCAATGGACGCTACCTGAAGACATGGCTATTCGCTCAAGGAATGCTATGCTTTACGATATAATTATGCAGATAATTTCACCCAGAAACGAAAGATTTCAACCTGCCACGAGCGAAATATATCGTCCGTGGCGAGCCGAAACTTCTCGACACGGAGATTATCTGCCCAGTGCGCTTGGAAGTTACGTCGCGGTAAACAGAGCACGCATTTGATTTTTTGAATTAATTAATTTTTTAATAATTTTACAGGAAGACAGTGACTTGGTGTTTAACTGGAATTCGATCTGCATGGAATCAAACTGCACTGCATCGAGTAGACAAGCGCTCGCACCAAAAATTTCCGGGCCACTTTTAGAACCAGGCAATCCTCTGAGGTTTGAACACATGTCATGACATGAATGATTTAATTAACGGATGAGCAGATACAACTTTGCCGGGATTATTGCACCGGTAGGATTTATTTACGATCGAAAGTCTCTGGTCGTTGATTCTAATTGATATAGAACATGATGGATGGTCAGCGTGCATTAAACGGAGAACTTTACACGGTAAATAAATAATTTCACTTTGTTGGTGAATTAATTAATTTAATTCGATTGCCACGCGTTTGTAGATCAGTACTGTGCTTCTTCCGAAGTTTGGACAGCGCTGCAGGACTGCCGACTTTACTTACCGTCATGGGTACGCTCTTGAGCTCACTCAAGGGCGTGTAACTAGCTTTTCGAAATGTGACCAGCTTCCGTGTTCGTACACCTTGTCAGGTGAGTCAATTAAAATTCCATAATATTTTTCTTTCGTCTACTTACTTGCGTGTAACGTCTCGCGATTACGATTGTTGCTTGAGTAGATTTGTATCAACGTGTCGGAGCTCGCATTTCGGCAGAAATCGTGGTGACGTACGACGCGCTACCAATTTGTGATCCATGGTGTGTATTAATTAATTGGTGGTGGTGTCTTCCTTGCACCGGTCTCGTGGCGCAGACAATCGCGACGATAGGAGGCTGTGCTCCTTATCAACAGTCATGCGGTGGTGCACTGACAGTATTCGTGACGGATTCGGGCGAGATAAGATTCGGTGCGCAGACATACATGGAGTCTTACAGTAATTTGCCACTCAGCAGTGGCGGTGGCTTGAGGCTTGTTGACGTGTCTGTGCCTGGTAAGGGGTTCACAGCAAACGACGGCGAGACATTCAAAATACTGTGTACTTACGACGGAATGTCCAATTCGACTAAGATTTACATCAACGACAAGCTCAGGGGTATTGCAGACCCTTACTTGATGGGTCAGTACATGTTCCAACCGTTTTATAACATTTCAGGCAACTTGCACGAAAAGATCACCCTCGGGGATGGTGTCCATCAAGATCATACAACTCGCTATGCAAACGTATCAGAGCATCTAGAAAACTTTAGAATTTCATTTCAAGACTATCCGACCGACTATACAGCGGGCGATAGGACGTTTCCTGCACATGGCCGATACGCTACCTACTCCGCTGATCCGCTGTATGAAGGCAGAGCACCACCTACATTTTTTGTCCCGTGGAGAGGTGAAATTCACGAAGCGTACTTCTACTTTGACAACGAAAAATACCAAGGAATGCGCTATCCGTCAACTTGCAAGCACTTGGAGCCCTTAGAACCGGTTCACGGCGACTTTGATGATTTTGAGACCTGACACGGGTATGTCAAATCTGTCCTCCGTATCCACAAAGAGTGCAAGTTGGGCTTCAAAGGGTGGGCTCCGACTCCGCAAAGGCTAACTAAAATCTTTACAAGACTAATAAAACTATTTTACTAGGGAATCGAGACAATTTAGCGCAAATTTCAAATCATTTTTGCTTTGTTTCGGCGACGCAATCGTCAGAGTAGGTAGCAGACTCGAAAAACTTGGCAAACTAGCATCACATGCCCCGTTGTCGACCCATTTTGGTGTAATGTGATCAACTGATACCCCATTCTTTGCGCACAACGCGTACATTTGCAACCAAATTTCATCACCGTTTACGTTTTTAAACGCTTGCAGAACATGGGACGCAGCATGACGAACGTCCTCACTTCCACCCTGCGCGAGCGCTGCAAATATTGGCACTGCAGAGGACACTAGATCCTGCAGTGCATCTCTCGAATTTTCTTGATCAGCTATGCATATCAAAGTTTCGCATATGATGATTCGAATCCTTTCCGATAGTTGAGTAGAGATGTGAATGTTATTTTCAGCCTGAGCTTTGCGTCCATCTGCAACGGTGAGCAGTTCAAGGGAACGTCGTCGTGACTCGATGTGCCTGACCCCATGCTGTAAGACTTTACTCAAACTGGGCCACAAGTCCGAGTGCATTCGTTTAGAGATGAATTCGCCCCCACTTGATGCCGCTAAAACTTTCATAAGACCTAAACACGCCTCGTATGGCTCCGCCTGGATAGAAAGCTGAAACCAATCGCTCAGTGATACCACAACGTGCGGCCACACGTCGTGGACATGGGGTAAAACTCGCGCGTCCTGGCACATCGAATCCACATCAAATGGCAGTGAATCGTAACCTCCGTAAGACTTTAATATTTTCAGAATGAATTTTTCACCTTGAAGTGCCGATTCTGCGTCCGCCAAGCTTTCAATTGCAAGCGCACATATCTTTGCAGATAGAGTTCGCGTACCTCCGTCAGGTGACTCAAGCAATGGGCAGATAGACTGTAGAACGTCAATCAGTGTTTTAACCATCGTTTGTAGTCGTCTAGCACGTTCTATTGAGTCAGCTTTGGTGTCATCGATACTTTGTTGTAGAGAACTGCCCAACTGCTCCATAAAAAGCTCTGTCAATTCATTATCGCTTCCAGGCTCTTCTGGGTGATAGACTTGTATGATTGATGTAACACTTTCAGATTCCATTTTCATGTCATGCACGTTATCCAAAACGGCAGAACAATACTCTCTCAATACTAGCAACAAGTTTTGAAAGTGTATACGATGCCTATCGCGCGTGGTGACAGAGAAAGTACGAAGTGCAAAGCGCATCGTTTCTTCCAATAATTTGACCATAGTTTTTGCTGCCCCTGTACGACTCAAAACAGCTACAAATAGCTGTGAAGCTCGATCGTGTTTGTCTAGATGTCTAATTTGCCTTGAAATCATGTCGACAACATAGTCTGAATTCGCTATAACGATATTTCCGATGGGCGATTCCTCCGTTGCTGTCGCATAACCTCCAGTTTGTGCTAGGATTGTGAGAACGAACGCCGCAGTACCGCATACTTCAGATTCATCATCTCCGAGCTTGTCAAGCAATGGACAAAGTACTGAAGCTAAGAACGAGCTTTCTCTGATAAAGCTTTCTCCCATACCTTGACCAATGATTCCAAGTCCTTCCATCACTACGCATAACAGCAGAGCGTTGTCGGGATCCTTTGTGTCTAGTTCCCATGCATCACTACAGACAAATTCATCCACGATTAGCTCACTAATTTTGGATGAGTACTCTCGATCCATACTGCAATCATTTAAAATACCGTACATCATTTCGTTCAGTGCAACTATGTTGGATATTGCTTGACGTTGCCAACCTCCTGCTGTTGCTAACGCTGCCACTTCTTCCCCGTGGAGAGAACTTTCCCTCAACGAGCTCAAGAAAATTTGAGTAAAGTGCACAAAATACCTTTCAGAGGAATTACTTGATGTAGATACCGCTGCTTTTCCCAAAATTCTGAGGATTTCGGCAAATTTTGGGTACAAATCTTGATTTTGGAAGTGCTGTAAACGAGGCGGCTGACGGGGCAGTGAATCAGCTGTCTCTAAAGCTGGACTGATGTTGATCAGTCTGATCCCGAGCGCAGTACTTGCGACAAGATTGTTATTTTGAATGAACAAGCTCTCGAGTATCGTAGAGCATAATGTTCGCCGCGAGCCCGGGCTGACCAACAGTACTTCCTTCACACGACAGGGCCCAGCTAATTTGAGCGAGACCAGAAGACGCTGAAGGTGTACTGCAGCCTCGTCTTGCGTGCTTCGCAGCGTATCTGCGATTAGCGAAAATTCTCTTCTGATGATATGTTCCAAATCACCTTCGAAAATCAACCCGGAAGTGTCCAAGATACTAAGATTGTTCTTCACTGGCTCCGAAACTTGAGACCAGCTGTCTCCTGCAAATGTTAACAAGCACTCGAGCAAGCAGCGCCGAACGTTTTCACCCAAGGTCCGAGAGCAATGCCGCATGATATTATACGCAGCTTCTCCGAGTGCCAATTTCGCTGAGACGCGCCTACTGCGCAGAAAAGTGGGAAATGTAGCCAGAAGTGCAGTTTCAACTTTGTCGCATGTGTCCCTCAGCCAACTTGAGTTTCTTTGCACCGTGAAATCTTTCCTTGAGTTTTCTACACCAACTGCAGTCGTGCTTATATTTTGTGCATTTTCAGCTTCACACTTTGACATCAAAATGAGCTCGTCTAACATGTCCTCTAGCGTAGCTTTTTCACTGCCTGTATTAACTTTGTTGAGCTCATCGACGTAAAGACGATCACTTAGAACGCAAGAAAGAATGGAAGCCATGCACTTTAGCGCGTGTTCTACTCCGTCTACCCCCGCTCCACCGGGGCCTGCACCAAGATTCGGCTGCATACCGCTCGCCGTTGCAAAAACTTTCACAACACCAGATACGATTCCGGGAAGAAAGAAGGCGAGTGTGTCGGCGTCGTCAATAAATTTGACGAGGTAGTTAAGCGCACCCAGTGCGCTCGAACGCAAGGATTTGCTTCCGACAGATCCCGCACGTGCCTCTTCGTGAGCGATTGACAGCAGAGTAGAAACAGTGAACCCAATCATCGGCACCACCTCTTTTCGATGAAATGCAGCGTTTGGTGTGACTGAACTCGTGCATAGAGAGTTTAGAGCCAACAAAGCCTCTGAACACAAGCTCTCATAAGCTCCTTTTCTCGGTAATGATAAGGCTCCAGCGAGAGAACTGAAAACTCGAACGTTAGTTTCAGCGTCCTGCGATCCTCCAGTTTTCTGCATCGCCTCGCTCAAAACTTGCAGCGCACTCTCGATAACCAACCGCCGCCGCGCGACATCCTTTGCAGACGTATCCGCTGCATCTTCGCGGCGTTCTACGTCGAGATCAGCGCTGAGGCGATTGCAATGAACTCGTAGAACCTCGAGACAGGGGAACGCCCAACGTTCGAAAACGATAGGAGGATTTTTGGCGGTACTCTCGCTTGACAGAGTTTTGCGTAGTTCACCCAACGCTGAGAGCACTTCTTCCAAGCCACTCGCGTCGCCCTGTGTGCGCGCGAGAATCGATATCACGCGCACCGCCGCTGGCTGCAATCCATTCCTACCATCAGAGCTCATCATCGTACTCTCGATCAACGCCCTCTAGCCGCGTCCACCGTCGAAGGTTGCGCGAGCCTCTGGTAGTCACGGAATCTATCAACACATTCACGTCCCGTCCTTCGTCACTGAACCCGTCCACGCCACGGATGCGAGTCAATCGATGATTTGCAAATCCATCGCGGCTTCACCTGCGCCGTCAATCGCGTCCTTTACCGCGCGCTCGCCTGTGTGGAAGACCGCTCGGAGGAGGTTGGCGAGCACGGAAGAGTGGATTTTGAGCTCGTGTCCGTACTGTAAAAGTAACACTTTCCAACCGGGCGCACCGCCGCCGCCGCAAACCGCCGCACAAGCGAGCGACGCCAACGACGACGGCAACGACGAGGGCGACGAGCGCAATGGGAGAGAAGAAGGAGAAAAAAGAAAAGAAGGAGAAGAAGGAGAAGAAGGAGAAGAAGGAGAAGAAGGAGAAGCGATCGAGAGACAGCCACGAAGAGAAGGATGCAGTGAAGAAAGTGAAGCAACAGAGTGGTTCTCCGGGTACCGCGAGCTTTGGCATGGCAAACGTCGGCGATAAAGACTTGGCTGCTCGATCAGAGAATTACAAGAGAGTTTTCTATGAAGCTCCGTCTCATTTGGCGTCGATGTCTTCTAAAGATGTGGCGGTAGAGCGAGAAAAGCTTTCCATCACGCAAGTGGATGGCTTGAGGGGCGACTTGGCGCCCGTCGGTACCTTTGCAGACGCCGGATTCTCAAAACAACTCCTCAAAGTGACGGCACAGTTTCAAAAGCCTTCTCCTATTCAGTCTCAGTCGTGGCCCATCATTATGAGCGGCTATGACATGGTGGGAATCGCAGCGACTGGTTCGGGGAAAACGTTGGCGTTCGGTATGCCGGCGCTTACTCAAATTCACTCCCAACCTGCATGTAAACCAGGCCAGCCAATTTGCTTGGTGCTAGCGCCTACTCGCGAACTCGCTCAACAAACTGCGAAGGTTTTCGATGACGCTGGAGAAGCTTCAGGCGTCAGATGCGTGTGCGTTTACGGAGGTTCGCCGAAGTACGAACAGAAAGCGGCGATGAAGGCTGGTGGAGGAGCAGCCATCATCGTGGCCACTCCTGGTCGACTTCGCGATTTCATGGACGAAGGTGTCATCAAACTTGATCGTGTCACCATGCTAGTCCTCGATGAAGCCGATCGAATGCTTGATTTGGGCTTTGAGCCTGAAATCAGAGCAATTGCTGGAGCCACTCGAGCAGATCGTCAGACAGTGATGTTTTCTGCTACGTGGCCGCGGAGCGTGCAGAGCTTGGCTGCAGAATTCATGCATGAACCTGTTAAAGTGCGCATTGGAGCTGAAGGCTTGAAGGCTTCCCAAAGCATCACTCAAGTCGTCGAAGTTGTGGAGCCTCAGGATAAGGATAGGCACTTGGCTCGCATCATGAAGCAGTACCTCGGCGGATCAAAGGAGGTTCCGCGAACTCTAATTTTCGCTTTGTACAAGAAAGAGTGTGCAAACTTGCATCAAAGGCTGTGCCGTGAGTGGCCTGCTGTGTGTATACACGGAGATATGTCGCAATTCGATCGTGAGAAGTCCGTGGAAGCCTTCAAGAATGGTGCCAAGCGCATCCTCATCGCAACAGACGTTGCGGCTCGCGGTCTTGACATTAAAGGTGTCGAGTACGTCATCAACTACACCTTTCCCCTTACTACTGAAGATTATGTTCATCGCATCGGTCGTACCGGTCGTGCGGGAGCCACTGGTCTAGCTCACACGTTCTTTACCGTTCATGACAAGGCGCGCGCTGGCGAACTTGTGAATGTGCTTCGCAAAGCTGGGGCAGAAGTCCCTGATGATCTTACGAAGTTTGGCACTCACGTGAAGAAGAAAGAGAGCAAGCTCTACGGGGCGCACTTCAAGGAGGTTGATATGTCCGTGAAAGCGACTAAAATTACGTTTGACTAATCATTAAACATGTGCTATGATCTCTATTTGTTTTTCTACGCTAGTTTTGTGTCATAAGAATCTCGTAGGTCTGAATCCACCACCGACTTCAGTCAATGAATCGTCCCCTAGAACCCCTCTCACAAGTTTTTCAGGGTCCTTTGACCCTCCGTGTCTCAATAACTTATCTCGAAGTACCTTACCGGCTCCAAAAGCGAGAGAATCACCAGCAAAATGACGCTTCCAAATACTCTCTGCCAAGATATCAGCAAAAAGATAGGAGTAGTATGTCGCTCCATAACCAACAAAGTGTCCGAAACGAAGCTCCCAATTCGTATTAGGAACTGTTTCAAACATGCAGTGCTCGTTTTGTATCGAAGCTGCGAGATCAGCGATCGCTTTTGCTGAGAGATCGCATTGCTGATTGTGGAGCTCAAGATCCGTCAGCGCAAAAACAAGCTGTTGCTGAAGTTCCAACGCGCTGAAAATCTCCTTTGATTTTCGCAGAGCTGAGATAAGATCATCTGGAATATGATCACCGGTGCTGTGATGTCGTCCAAGGAGCTTCAAAGCACTCGGATCCCACGCAAAGTGTTCAAACACGTGACTTGGCACCTCAACAATGTCCATCGGAGCCCGGGTACCAGACAAGTGCTGAAACTCTGTATCAGAGAGAACTGAATGCATAGCGTGACCGAACTCATGTAGCAGAGTTTCAACCTCTCCATGACTCAACAAAGTACGGTTTGAGCCAGAACTTGGTGGAAAATTACACACCAGCGCTACGGACGGGTGTTGTCTCTCCGTCGCGGATAGCATTCTGCTGCATCGAATGACAAAGTGCGCGGCGTGATTAAACTTACCTGGACGCGGCACGAGATCCAAATAAATTGTACCTCGCATCTCCCCATCCTCATTCTTCACGATGAGCTTTTTTAAATCACTTGTCCATCCCTCTCCTGGCAATAAATCTTGAAACTCTATGTGCAACCCGAGAACACGAGAGAGCAGTTCTCCAATCCCAGCAACGACGGTATCTAGAGGGAAATATTGAGAGAGCACCGCCGAATTGAGGTTACACTCGTAGCCACGGGCCTGGGACATTGCGAACGCTTTATCCCAACTCGGTATGCGCCCAAAATGTGGCGAATAACGTCGTAACGTTTCGTATTGCTCTGCAGCAGTTTGTTTCAAATCCTCCGACAGAGTGAGTAGGAACTCTTTCACAGCTTTGGGAGTCTTCGCTAGAAGGGGAGCAGACGCAAACTGTGCATACGTTTTGAAGCCAAGTGACTCAGCCACGTCCCTGCGAGCGTTGATTAAGCTAGACAACACTACCCTGTTTGGTTCAGGTCCCGTGTTCGCCGCAACAAAGATTTCTCGTCTAGAAGGCGAATCCGCGACACAACGAAGCATGCTCGTCGACGTAGAAGGATCGATGATACCACGCCACTTTTGCGTTGTGATGTCGTTATTTCGGAAATCCATCCTCAGGTCTCTCGGAAGGGACGCCACGACGGGCTCATCGAGTTCGACTTCGCTGAAATACTCTGGCCTAACCAAATTTCGTTGAAACTCCATACCGAGCTCCAGACTCCTAGAGAGTCGGGATTCAAACGCCTTCTTCTCGGCACCTTGAAGGTGTATACCACCTCTTTCGAAGTCTTCTTGCAAGGTGAGCGCCACCCTTGCCCCTTCTTGGCTGAGACTTTTCCCGTCGACTCGTCGAGCCTCGCTGAGGGCGTCGTACAGTCCTTCGTCGGCGTTGAGCGAGGCGACATAGTCTTGCAACCGCACGTAGGCACGCTCAGCCGCTTGCACGTACTCCTTCGACGGGTGCGTGTGTCTGCACACCTCTGCCACATCTACTACTGAGCAAATCTCGTTCGATATCTCGTCCAACGCGTACACAGAGCGAGCGCTCGGTGGCGTCGCTTTCAGCCTTTGTGCCAACTCGTCGCACCGCTCCGCCACCTCTTTCGCCAACCGATCAAAATCCCTCGGTTCATGGAGCCCATCGAGACCGTAGAGCCCGGAGACCGTTCTAAAACTCCTTCCCCACCCAACCGCGGGGCCGAAACCGCCCCAGACCCTCGCCGAGCGATCCCAACCTCCGAGGCAATCCTCGAGGACGAGTCCCGTACCCCTCAGTCTCGACACCGTCCTCGTCACGCATCGACCGACCTCTCGACCGGTTCGGCGCATCCTTCGCCCCGATCCGTCTCTGGGTCAGTCTCCGGATCTCCCCTCGCCTCGCCTCGATTCTCGCGTCCTCCGGCGGGTCGGCGTCTCCCGTTGCGACGACGACGACGACGACGACGACGACGACGACTCGGTTTTCGGTTCGTTAGGCGCGCGCGCGCTCGGAAAAGTTGGTTTTGAAAACAAAAACAAGTCATTTTTACCCACAATGAGGTCTTTGTTAACCTATATAATTTAACATTGTATTGTTAATTGGTTAGGGTTTATGTACAACCCTAATCAGTCGACCCACCCACGAAATCGGGAAATCGAACCGAACCGAACCGAGCAGCGCGCGTGCGTTACTCTCGAGAGTAACGGACGACGACGAGGGAGAGACGAGGGAGAGAGACGCGACACGACACGTCTCCGCGCCCGACCCCGCGCTCGGTCGGTCGGTTGGATTGGAAACGTTTAAGTGTCGGGTAGAAGAGGGTTGAACGGACGAAAAGGTGCCTCGCGCGGCGGATCGCGAGGGCGAAGACGAGCGCGCTCGAGAGGGAACCGATGACGATGACGACTGCGACGAGAGGGAAGACTCGGGCAGAGGTGGATGGAGGACGCTTCGGCGCCGGATTGGTCAGGGCGAGACAGTCCAGGGCGACGGGTGAGTCGGCGGAGAGAGCGTCGACGGCGCTCGTGAGTGCCGAAGTGTTCAGGTTAGATTTAGCGGAGAAAGGGGAGGATGTCTTGGGAGGAGCCCGGGACGAGGACCCGCCGCCGCGGTTTCCGGCGAGCGTGACTTTGGGAGCGGACGAATCCAGACCGAGAGATTTTCGAACGATGACCGTGCGCGAGGTGAACGAAGCGATGGAACGGGCGATGCGGAACGAACCCGTCGTTATGAGTCGCACCGGGGTGCTCGGTGATGTGAGCTCGAGATATGCCGCTGATCGGGACCCGGGTTTGGAGCAAGAGTGGGATTTCAAACGACTCGCCGAAATGGCAGGAGAAGGCGTGTGGGAATGCTACGTTTGTCCTTCGAGAGAACACAAATTCATGGTTTGTGACGACGATAAAAATAGTCATGGGTCCTACTATCACGTTCGAGAACCCCAAGTTGAGAAGATGCAGTGTAAATTTAAAGATTTCGTCCAGTGCGCGCAGACCTGGAGAGAAAAGTCTATCTTGTTTGACGCCAAGCTCCTAGACGGTTCTGCGTCAGCAAAGAGTTCGGAATCCTTTGTGCCGTCCACAAAACAATTCGATGGAAGATGCTCAGAAGGCTTGGTGAGGTCTATTCAGCAGGGAATCAAATGGAAGTGGTTGGATTCGTTTATTCGTTCGCAGAGATGCGACGGAGTGGAGTCTGTTCGACTCATCGCCGGGCATCGAGACGGATTGCAACCCGCTCGATACATTCTAGATGACTCGATACAGCTCCAGGTGAACGGACGACGCCGCGTATTGCTGATACCTCCCGCGTGTTCCTTTAAAGGAATGTATCCGTATCCCGTTGCCCACCCTTACGATGGCTACAGCATGGTTGACTTTGACGATGTCGACTACGGCCAGACACCCGCGTTCAACGCCGTTCGAGGAGTCAGTTACATATTAGAACCGGGAGACCTTCTCTTCATCCCCCGTGGATGGTGGAGACACGAACAAGGCCTTACTAAAGAGCACATAGAGATTGACATTCGGCTTTCATCCGTGAAAAGAGCGAGAGACCCCCACGCAAGTGCTCTGCTAGCATCCCGGCGCATCGAAGAACGACTCGCAAAGATTGAAGGAATACAGCACATTAAACACTGGCTGAAGATTATCGCTGAAGCTGAAGACGCGAACTGGATTGATCTGAGCACAGTAAAGGGGCATAAACGCATAGTGATGGCGCAAATGGTCCGCGATGAGATTGATTTGACTCTTGGCAGAGGCTCTTGGCAACAAGTTTTGCGCACAATGCTCGATGGTAGACTTGATCCGACACCCTGGTTGAACATCTCCTTTAGAGAGCCTCTTTACCTTTCGGATAAACCGGTCCAAGTACCTGACACGCGCACAGATATTGAACGGGAATTCCCAGAGTTTTTCGTTGCCAAGCTGAAGGGTGAGGGATACGATGTGGATTACACGCCAGTCTCCGTATTTAATCCGCATCACCCCGAGACGATTGCGCAAGCTCGATCTACGTGAACGCGTCGTGACGTGGGCCCATCAGAACGGAAAAGTCCAGCTGAAGAATGCAACACTCGTGATTATTCGAAAGCGGGATTTCCTTCTCTAAAACCGTCGTAAAGAAAGATGAAATAATCGTACAGTACTAGGTAATCGTTTTACAAATGTTACGCGCGTCCATCTAGAGACTACGGCGCGGCGGGAGTGTTTGGCGCAGACTGGAACTTGCTCAGAATATTTTGTTCCGAGAACAAATCAGCGTGATGCGCAAACTGAGGGCAGCACCGGTGATGGCGCTTTTCGAGCCTTTCTTCTTCCAGGGTACTGTAAACTTTGTCCACCTCTTCGGCAGCGGGCTTCCAGTCCATGTACGCAAAATTCACCGCGGCTTTCCAGCCGTGACCCAGGTTGACGCCCCAGTGTACTGAACCGTAGTCTGTAATAACGTAATCCCCTGGTCCTTGGACGTGCCTGTACACACGGATGGGGTGTTTCTTTGCCGTACGGCTCGACTTGTTCCACTCCTGTATGCGCATGGGATCTAGCCAGAGTCTACGCATCTCGAGAACGTCGAGCGAGTACTCCGAGCCGAGCGTATCTTGAAGGTATTTATGCAGAGCGTACAAGTCACTTCGTGGAATACTGTACCACACAACCCATGCTTGAGCATCAGGAGGAGCTATGATGACATTTGCCGAGCCAAAGGCGTAGTCTTCGAAGTGTAAAGGGAAAATCGATCCCACGCCCATGTAATACAGCCACGGACTCACGATGCCGACTCCCCAAAGACGACTCGCGCTCGCGCTCTCGACGCTCTCGACAATCGAAGCAGCTTGGATGACTCGTCCGGCTGACGTGTGACGTTCGCCTTTTTTCTTCTTCTCACGCCGCTCGACGCGTCTCTGGGCGGCTCCGGGATCCAAATGGTGCACGCGCGCCCCCGCTCGTTGCGACTCTTCTCGTCTTTCCTCCTCTGGTTCGACTTTCTTCACGTCGGAAGGGACGGCGTCGGACATCACGCCGTTTTTCATCCCGCGCTGGCTTGAAACTTCGCACAATTGAAGCAATCGCCGAAGAAGACTCGGTGGGCGCTCGCCCAGGAAGCGTGGATCCCATGGATGGTTTTCTGTGGGCGTATTTTCCACGTTTCGAACATTCTTCAACAGCGCCTCGAGTGCGATCCCCTGGAGATAGGGAAACTGCAAGGGAAATCCGGCGTAAACTTGCTGCAAGAACCAACTCTCTCGCGCATCGACGCCCATCAATCTAAATTGCTCCGCGTGCGCGCGACATTGTTCCTGGAAGTCCTCGACAAATGCGCCAATTTCCGTGTCGTCGGCGGCGTCGTGCACCGTGCCAAAGGGTTCGAGCACGCCGGTGACGGGATTGGGCAAATTTTGTCGCAGATACTGGTAATCAGGACCAAGTGTACGAAGTTTGAGCTTCTTCGTGCCGATCCAGCTCAGGTCGCAGAGCGTGCTCGTACCGTCGAGAATGTCCCACGCGTCTTGCAATTTGAGCACCATCGCGCCTTGCTTCCCAAACTGTTTCCATTGCTCGGCGTCCCCCCCTTGCAAGAGCTTCTCCGGAGTCACGCCTTGATCCAACACCGCATACATCGTCGGCATCGTCGTCACGTCATTTATCGGTCCAGTCTTGTTCTGAAGCCGAAGCTCGCAGAGTCTCGGCGGCGGCTTGGACGTCGACTCGGGCGAAACGCTCTCTGAAGACGCCTTCTTCTGCTGCGTCGCCATCGAACGCACGGAGTCCCCTCGCGGCGCGTCCTCACCATCACCGCGTTCCCTCTTCACCCCCACGCTCGATCGTTCCTTCCCGTCGTGGTACGCGTACCTAATTCCTCTACATTCCCCGCTCTCGAATCGTCTCTGCGCGTTTTCCATTCTCCTCCTCTCCTCCCGAGAAGCGCCGTCGACGCGCCCAACGCCCCCACCGTTTTCTTCCCCGTACAGCGCTTTCCGCGCTCTCACCGTCGTCATCCGCGGTACCTTCACTCGTCCGATGACTCCGTCCCACGACCCGTTCCCCCGTCCGTCGGCGCGCGCCTCCTCCTCGTCGTCCTCGTCGTCGTCGTCCTCCTCCTCCTCCTCCCACTCCTCGCAGTCAACGCGGTCTCGGTCCCCGTCGTCGCCGCCCTCGACCGCTTCGCTCGCCCGTCGCCCGCCTCCCACGCCGAACCACGCCCCGGCGCTCGGATCCGGATCCGGATCCCGATCCGTCGTCGTCGTCGTCGTCGTCATCCTTCCTTCCTTCCTTCCTCCTCCTCCTCGGTCGCCCTCGCGTCCACGACTGAGGGCGCGGGTGCGCGCGGGATTGGCGGGTGCCTAAAAATGTAACGACGACGAGTCATCACTCAAGAAATGTTGGACTCCACAATACGGGGCGTCGCGGTCGGTCGGTCGCTCGGTCGGTCGTTCTCCTCCGTCCAAAGGAAAACGCACGCACGTTTTTTCGCCACGAGGGTCTGACTGAACTTTCAGAGAGGGAAAATGTATATATCGCCGGTTCAGAGAGTCCCTACACGCACGACGAGTCTCTGAACCGTCGATAAGGAACTCCCAACCGGCGATGTATACATTTTTCCTCCCTGAACTTTCAGCCAATTCTTGCTACGACGACGACACTCGTAGCAAGTTTCAGACAATTTTCGTGCAGAAAGTCTGAAACTTGCTACAACTTGTAGCACGTTTCAGATTTCTCGCGTCGCCTTGGGCGTCGCCACAGTCCTCGAGACGTGGTGAAATGCGCCGTGGAGGTGCGGAAAATAATCTCGTCAATGGCTCCACCGTCGCCGGGTCGTTTAAGCGCGTAGCGACGACGCTACGTCGATTCTAGGATTTTCTCTCGTCGAGTCTGAAACTTGCTACAACTTGTAGCAAGTTTCAGACTTTGTTGTAGCAAGTTTCAGACTGACCCGTTTTTCGTCGCACCGAAAAGCTAGGGTTCAGAGGCCGAAATCGCGCGCGCCCGGGTGGCCTCCGGGTCCGGGGCCAGGGTTCGGGATCGACGAGTCGTGACCCGTCGATCGGGCCCGGACCCCCGGGACGGGTCGCGCTAATTAATCCATTTCTACGGGTTCGGTACGACTTGGAGTGCGACGAGTCGCGAACCGTAAATCGAAAACGCGCGCGACTAAATCCAATAAATCCAAAGATTTAGGAGCTTTTCTCGCCCCTCGCGGGTCCCGACTCGTCGCGCGGGAAGGGGGTCAAACGCCCGAACGCCGCAAACGCGAGCGCCGAGTCAAACCGTCACGCCCGAGGAGACAGCCGAGCGTTTTTATCGGGTCGTCGAACGCGCGCGCGCGCGACGGGAGAGGTCGACGCGAAGAGCGCTCGCGCGACGCGCCATGTCGGAGACTAACGGGCACCGCGGCAGACGAGAGGCGGAGCGGGAGGCGACCGCGCAAGCGGCGAGAGTTGCCTGCTTGGGAGAGGCACACGCCGATGCTCTCCACGCGGGCGACCGAGTGTTCGGTTGGTTGTACGATCCGGAAACTTCGTAAATACTATCGCATGTGCGAGCTCAACCTTGTAAATTATGATCAATCGGGCCTAGCGCCGCCGCTTTCGCCTGCTCGATGAGCTCCTCGAACCTCTACTCGACCGGGACGCCCGCGGCGCGCTCGCGATCGCCGTCCGGGACGACGACGCGCGTCAACTTCCGCTGTTGGAACGGGCGCGCGATCCCGCCCGACATCGTCGTCGGAACCGCCGCCCCCGCGCCCCCCGCGCGTCGTCGTCGCTCGCTCAGGACGTCCGCGACGCGCTGGACCTTTCGCAGCAGCTCTCGCTCTCGTTCCTTGGGTTCCTTGGGCGACGTCGTCGGCCTCGTCGCGGCGTCCGCGCGTCCGCGCTTCGCCACGCCCCGCGGCTTGGCCGTCGCCGT
>JACLAB010010031.1_pt1 | contig 29818 bp, 19 predicted proteins | sample 8027921 | NCBI WGS metagenome assembly JACLAB01 (sample SAMN15725117, study PRJNA655200) | protist metagenome | isolation source: fluorescence activated cell sorting (FACS) single amplified genomes of... | place: USA: West Boothbay Harbor, Gulf of Maine | collected 2000-07-19 | reverse complement strand
AATAAGAGTTATGATATTATTACATATTCTACCTTATTATTACTTCGTAATTCCTATAGATATTAATACCTTCGTACGTACGTCATAACTTTTCTTCATTATCATTATTATTATTACATGCATGTATCTATCTGTCTATATATTCACCACACATATTAATTTGTACGAACAAAAGGTTACGTTTTTCTTGGTGAGCACTACTCTTACTGTGGATAAGCCAGACTCTACAGAACCCGTCAAAAAGTTATTGCGTGCCGCAGGCGACGAGTTATCCATCCATCATCATCACACATTCGATCGGCAGACGTACAAATCACTCCTCTTCTTCTCCTTTTTTCTCAGCGTTTCTTAAGAGCAAAGCTTATTGCCCCCCAGAAAACGACGTCTGGATAAAGTTGGTGAAAATGCGAACGCTTCTGATGTCAACCGCACGTGGGGAGTGCCGGCTCGCTTCTAACAGATACTTTACCTCGTGTACTTCTGGCACGCGTTCAGCTCCACAGTTCTCGTCACGGATCGGCAATGCTTATCTTCCTTCGCACTTGAAAGCCGAAGGGGTGCGGAGAAAAACCGCCGCGTCTGCCTCTTTCAGGCGAGCACGATATGTGTACGTGCGAGGTGCCACGGCATATGATGATCGCGACGCACCGTCATTTAAGCCCGTCGATCTTGCACAAGCGAACTTCAATACGGTCGAGAGCAAAATGTTCAGGGATACAATGCTCGCATCTTTCGTTCAAGCAGTCTTAAAAAGCGTTTGTGCGCTTCTCAAGTGCACACTTGTGAAGAGCAGTTCTGTTTTCTTTTCACGGACAGGCTGCTTGACAAGATACAAAACTTCGTCCCTGTTTTTGGCGCAATGTACTACAGCGGCGACATTCGCGACAGCATTCGCGGAATTGAGTGGGAATCTCGTTTTCATGTGCGCATTTTGGTCTTGGCTGACTGCCCAAACCATGAAATATTTTACTGCATTCTACAGAGAAGGCAAATGGGATTGGCGGGTCATGTTTGACTCTGGCGGCATGCCCTCTTCGCATACATCGCTTGTGGTTGGCCTCACAACCGCCATAGGATATCAGTATGGCCTCGGCTCAACGATGTTTCCTCTTAGCCTCGCCTTCAGCCTCATAGTCATGTATGACGCAGCTGGCGTTCGTCGTCACGCTGGAAAGCAAGCAGAGGTTTTGAACAAAATCTTGGAGGGCATGTTCCACGGCGAATCGATCAGTGAGCGCAAACTTAAAGAGGTCTTAGGTCATTCACCTTTACAAGTCATGGCTGGAGCTGTTCTGGGCGTTTTCGTTGCCGTAGTATATGCCTATCAATATGGGTCTGGCTACGCTGCACTCTCTGCTGTGAGATGTTAATTTGGTATGCGAGTTAGCCTGTTAGCAAGCGTTCTAATATCCGATGATATCAACTAAGATACATTTCAACAGGGTCAGTGCGTCCTTTGAATCAGAAATGAAATTTGAATCTCGTGTATAGATCTGTTCATTTTTGACACAAAATTTTGACCTGCCCTGCGTCCAAATAACATAATCCACAACCAAACACTGATGATGATGGCAAGAGTTAACGCCTGTTCATCTTTAAATGTTTTGGCGAGTCAGGCATGTCTGAAGGGGCACGTTTGACGGTGACACTTGAAGGTCGTGGCATCGGTCTCGCCGCTGTTCCCTTAGCATGCTTGCTTCTTCTGCTTAGTAACAACCTTGAGTTCAACTTCACATACCGCATTTCTCCCGTCCCTGTATCAAAAAGTAGACACACGGTGTCAACCTTCACGTCGCGTTCATTGGCAATTCTATACTGATATTCACTTCTCCATTGATAGGCACATTTATGGCTCTGAGGTGAATCAACATAGGGAAACGTGGGAACCATGTAAGAGACAAATTTTTCAGGTGTTCTGCTGGCTCGGTCAATGGAATATGGTTTAACCAAGGAACTTTCTACCAGACCAAAAGGATTGTCCTTGCTATTAATCTCTTTGCATTCGATATCCGTAGCTGGATTTTCATCAAAAGTAAAATGGATGTGCGATCCATGCCGGCGATCAAAGGCGGGCAAAACTGGGATTACCTCGTCAGGGTGCACATCTGTATCTTTTTCATGAACAGGTAGACCCTGAGCTATTCTGAACGATTCAGCAACTGCCTCAGCTTGTGCAACACGCGAGTTGTGTCGCGTGAGATCAAACGAACTGTTGTATTTGTGCTTTGCCCAATCCTTTTCGCTCCTGCCCAAGTGTTCAGGGAGCGTCATGGAGGAGATGTACTGTGTGTTCATAAGCCATAAAGCCTTTGAGAGATCAGGTCGCCTTGCTGTTGTCGCGTTGTAATTGTCATGGGTCGTTGCGTGGGAGCGTGTATGTGTGTATTCGTGAAGAAGTGCGGCGTCCTGGGATAAAATAGAAGGGCACCCGCCGCAGACCTTGAGACTTCTTAACAAGATCGGATCAACGGATACGCCGAGATCAGCACTGAAAGCGTTTTGACGACTTGATGCTGCGTGTAGAGAGTCAGGTCCAGTTAGAGAAACACAATCACGACGTGTCGACAAGTTCAATAATTTCCAGCGCATCGGATTAGGCGGAAGGTTGTTTTTGAACTCGGCTGAGCACAGAAAAGCGGTCTCCCTCTTCCATTTGTTTTCCAGATTGTCTTCTTCCCTAGCCAACATAGCACGAAAATAACTCTGGCCTAGCGCTCGTCGAAGGGGCTTATCTCGCGAGTGAGCGTCGAGTTTGCCCTGGGCTGAAGAATTCGAACGAGCGGGATGCCTCTGAAACCTTAGATTCTAAAAAGCAAGTTTGGTTATCCCCCTCTGTTCCGTGCGATATATATATAATAAGGGGTGAAGATCAGGATATATATATCAAAACCTTCATTATAAAATCTCATACTTGATTGTATACAAGTTATCGAATAATTTATTAGGGCCTCCACTGTTATCAACTTTTTTTTATTTTTGGCACCGGGCGGGACGAGTCATCCTTGAGTCAATTTCTTCCCGTACACATCCTTAAGCGCGCCACGCGCTGACAGGAGCGCTTTTTACATGAGGCGCGCTCACGTAGCCGCTGACGCGCGGGTAACGAGCGGTGCGCTGTATCTTTAGGGTCCGCGCCGTCTCTTTAGGGGGCTTGGGATGGGTTTTCTGGATTTAGAGTTTAAACAGCCGCGAAGCGGCTCGTCGGCCACTCCCTCATGCCAAGGTCACCGCCCCCAGGGTGCCAAAAAAAATGGTACCTTCGTAACAGAGATCAGAGATCGCTTAAGAGTCTTATTAGGGTGTACACAATCAAGTTGATTGGTTGAAATCCAGAAGATATACTGCACTTCGAAGCAAGCAAGCAAGGTACAGGTAATGTGCGCGGGTGGTTGAAATCCAGACTGCCAGAATACGAACCAACTATAAAATACCGCGCCGCAAATCGGGGAGCGTTTGCCTCCGTTGGCGATGTTGACGGCGAATATACGCTTGTCATGTTGCGCACGGGCGACAAACCGCGGGGCGAGACACGCCGTGCCTGCGAGCACGCCTGCGATTCCGCGGCGTTCGCTTCACGCGCGCTCCTCGGCTTGGCGCCAGCTGATCGCGGTCGCCTCCCTCGGAGCGGGCGGGGCCACGGGCGCGACCCCTGCGCAGACCTTCGGAGATGTGGTGCCGGAGAAGTTTCGGTGCGTCACTAGAATTGTCTCGGCGGCAGCAACCGGTGAGGCGACCGCAGCATCGGGTCTCGGGGACGGCGACGACGTCGAGAAGGGGGACAAGAAGAAGCTTCGCGTGGCGTACCAGGGTATGCCTGGCGCATATAGCGAAGCGGCCGCGCTCACAGCCTATCCAACCTGCGATCCTTGCCCGTGCGAACAGTTCGAAAACGCTTTCGAGGCCACGGAACAGTGGACCGCAGATCGGGCAGTCCTTCCCTTCGAGAACTCCCTAGGCGGCTCCATCCATCGCAACTACGACCTCATCTTACAGCACAGACTGCACATCGTCGGCGAAGTAAGTACCTCAGGTTTTGTGCCTCGATATGAAATGTCGCTAACCGGACATCCATTCATTTCGTAAGGTTTATTTCAAAGTGCGGCACTGCCTCCTCGCGCTGCCGGGACAGTCCAAAGAAGATATCGTGCGAGCGCAATCGCACCCGCAGGCGCTTTCCCAGTGCGACGGCTACCTCACAGCCTTGGGCGTGGTAAAGGAGGCTGTGGACGACACTGCGGGCGCCGCGGCCGCTATTTCGGCGGCTGGTCAGATGGGTGTCGCGGCGGTGGCATCTCGTCGAGCTGCGGAGCTGTACGGGATGGATGTTCTTGACGATGACATCCAGGACGATAAAAGCAACGTGACGAGGTTCCTGGCTCTGGCGCGGGAGCCCATTCTCCCTCGGCCAGGCATTCCGTACAAGACGTCGATAGCGTTTTCCATGAAAGAAGAGAGTGGCAGCCTGTTTAAGGCTTTGGCATGCTTCGCGCTGAGGGATATTAACCTCACCAAAGTGGAGTCTCGACCGATGCGTTGGAATCCGGTGACTCAGCAGGACAACAAGACGATGCAGTTCTCGTATCTTTTTTATGTGGACTTTGAGGCGAGTATGGCAGACGAGAACGCGCAGAACGCACTGAGACAACTGCAGGAGAAGTCGACGTTCTTGCGAGTGCTTGGGTCGTATCCAGCTGATGATAGTAGGCTATGAGCTCCTCTCAGAGCGTCTACACTCACAAGTTCAGTTTTGGTACAAGATACTTTCGTATATCTTTAAACCTTCGTTCCTCGCTCGTGGGATCGCATGTTGCCTTGTGCTTTGCTGGCCTTGCTGGTTACACGCGCAACTCTCCTTGATGAACTTGCTCGCTCTGGTGTCCAAGACCCGATTGTGCCATAACATGATACCACTCTCTGTCAAGATTCTGGCACATTCGCCGTCGACGCGCGCAATCACCTGCCAATTGTCAATGCAGCCAACAACGTTTTTGCCAAAGTGATTTGCAACGTTTTTGCACTTCTCCGATCTATCCGATCTGCACCTAAATTCAGAAAGTTCTAACTACTACGAAGGTACCCTCGAAGGTACCTTCGAAGGTAATAAAGTATTTACCTGTGCGATCGAGTCATATCCTATCATACTGAATTTATATTGTTGGGGCGTTTAATAGATAGACTTTTAGACCAGACTCCCTATCGTTTGACTTTTCGGTCGGCAGAGAATTATCATAAATAAAACTCTTACGTAAATGACGATTAATGATCGGTTGCAAATACCGACACGCGCTTCGCGCCAAACACTTAGGGTCGCGCGTCTCGGTAACAGACGACATTCCCACCCCAAACTTCGACACTGGACAAAGTGGGAGGTGTCGTTGTTTTCGTGCAAATATGTCGAGAACCTCGAGTAAAATGGAGGATCCTATTGCGAGCACTGAGATGAACAATCCCACGATGAAACGTGTCCCACATGGTGACTTCGGCAACATCGCTCTCCTTGTTTTGCTTTACGTCTTGCAAGGTGTTCCCATGGGTATTAGTGCAAGCGTCAGCTTCATCCTTCAGGAAAAAGGGGCTACACTATCGGAGCAGGGCATTTTCTCTTTGGCTTCGTGGCCATTTAGTTTCAAGTTTCTCTGGGCTCCATTGGTTGATTCTTACTACGTTCAGTCCGTTGGCCAACGTCGGTCCTGGATTCTACCTCTTCAAGTCACTGTTGGTTTGTCACTTTTATTCACAGCTGGCCACCTCGATCGCCTCATTTACCAACAAGAAGCAGACATCCGTGTACTCTCCACAATATTCTTTTTAATCTACATTCTCTTAGCTTCGCAAGACATTGCAGTGGACGGATGGGCACTATCAATGCTATCTCGACAAAACGTCGGCATAGCGTCTACGTGTAACGCCGTCGGGCAGACGGCGGGCTTTTTCATCGCGTTTACTGGTTATCTGGTCTTGAACTCGTATTTTGAAGTTCAACTGGGCCATTTTGTTACTTTTTGGGGAATTGTATTTCTACTTAGCGCAGCGTGCGTCCTCCAAAAGAGCGAAAGTGCACAAGAGAACTCTGCTGATCGGTGTTTGAAAGATGCATATCAACAAGCAAGCGCTATTGTGCGACTCCCATCAGTGATCAAACTATCTTGCATTCTTATGACCCGTGCCATTGCTTTCTCAGCCGCGGAAACCTTAACACAACTTAAGCTTTTAGAACGCGGCGTGCCGAAGCAGCACATGGCAACATTATCAGCATGCATATCTCCCATTAACATTTTGCTTCCTTTATTTCTAACCAGTTGGACTGCTGGTGAACGGCCACTAGACTGCGTTATGGCCACGTGGATGTTGCGAGCAGTGGTAGCATCCGGAGCCTCATTAATTATCGTGCTCGCGCCCACTGACATGCATCTTACAGATCAAGTCCCGTGGGGATTCTACATCGTATTGTTCTTCTGGATGTCTTCTTACACTGCCTTGAGCACTGTCCACTTTGTCTCTTTCATGGCCTTCTATTCCAGAATAAGTGACATTGCGATGGGCGGAACATACATGACACTGCTCAATGCCGTTTCCAACTTGGGATACAAATGGACCGAAACCGCGACGTTGTTTATTATGGGTAGTTTAACAAGATCAAAATGCTGCTCAGGACCAGGTGGAATAACAGAGTCCCAGAAATGTTCTGTTTCAGACGTGAAAATAATGTGCAACAACGCTGGGCTAGACTGGATTGACATCGATGGGCCGTTTCACCTTGTTGTTTTAATGTCGCCCGTGCTAGCTTTTGTGTGGTTGAGGCTTGCACGCAAACATATCATCAGCCTACAGGAGGGTGAGTTATCAAAATGGAAAGTGGAATAAATCTGAACAACTAAATAACTCGGAAAACATTTTTCATCAACACTTACCTGCCTTAAGTAATTGTTTATCAACTCGCACGCGTCGATACGTTTACCAGCTAATTTTTCCTTTCCTTGTCACGTCACGCCGTACCTTCAATCTCTACACGCTTCAGCCCCCAACGTGCCTGCCGCTGGTACTGCCGCCTTGCCTTGAGTACGGCCTCTGGATGACAGTCTCTTGTGATGACAAAATAACTTTGTTGATCCTATGGATATTGGCTACCATTTCTTCCCTACAAAGCTCACGGTTTCAGATGTTCGAGAAGAATTCGTGTGCTACTTGCAGTCTGAGTGTGTGCGAAAGCTACTGAGAATATGATCACAGCTATGCATTGTGGTTAAAGTATTGCGAAATGAGGACTTGAAGGACTGGCTGTGCAGATTACAATAAGAGCTAGTTCTTCCCAAAATATTACACCATCCTTGTCGACGGCACGCCCCAGATCTTCACGGCAGTCCTTGCATATTTGTCTATATTGGCTGGCTGTGCATCTCCAACATATGCAATGATGTATTCTGTGGGCGACCACGCGAGTGAGTCTGTTGCTGCTCCCGCCAATAATCTCACGGCGCATTCCCCAGTTTGTGCGTCTGAAATGTCAATAAAGTTTTCTTCAGATCCTGTTGCAATGAAGTCGCCACCTTTACTGAATCTGACAGCTCTCACTGGCTTGTCTAATCTCGTAACGGTGTGAAGACAGGTATAATCTACTGCATCCCATAAGCTAACAAGTGTATCCGCACCCCCGAGGGCAACCCTTTGACCCGATGGGTCTATATCGATCGCGTAACAACCGGCGGCATGTGCTTTAATCGAGAGCAATCTACGAGACAATGGCCACGAGTGAACTTCGACAGTACCTAACCCTGTGGTGACCCAAAGGACACCACCACTAGGGGACCAACACATTTCGTTCAGCTCAAGAGGAAACTTTTGTGTGCCTATAACCCTGTGCTTGCGTGTGTCCACAAATGATACTACATCATCTCGATCGCTGACTGCTACAATACTACCGTCTGGATGCCAGGCGAGATTGATATTCTCCCCGCTGGTGTTGACCGTAGCTACACACTTTGACCCAGAACGAACGTCCCAGGCTCGCAGGGTTTTGTCTCCGGAGACGGTCACTAGCCTCTCAGCACTCGTCGGGTCCCAGCATACCTGATCAACGCTATCGCTGTGGCCCTTTAGTTCTAGCTCTTTGCCTGGACGCGAGCCGTGCTCGACGTCCCATACTCTTGTGCTCTGGTCCACGGACCCACTCGCGAGCCTACGACCGGAAAGATTCCAGGCCACACAGTGTACCTTCTTCTTGTGGCCAATAACCTCCGTGGAAACGGCGCCATCGAAAATCTCATACACGACCATGGATGCTCGTGACGGTCGTCTATACGCTCCAACGTATAACGCCGGCACGGTGTCGCCAGGCCGTTCTTGCTTTGAAGCTGAAGCGATTTGAAGTTTCTCACGAGTATCTTCTACTATAACTCTTCTACTATAACCGTGACCACAATGGCTTGCAGGTTTCAGGTACGAAAGTTCGATATTTGCTGCGTGATCAGTTATTATTAGACGAAACTACATCCCATGTACGAAGGTACCGAATGAAGGTAATAAATAAGAAATTGAAACATGATGCATGAGACTGATGAGGGTGCGTACTATCTAGCTAGCTAGCTACATATATATTACGTACGTCGACGTTACGTTTATTTATTTATTGGTTGATTTCGCTCGCTTGCTTGGTCGGAACTTATTATGTAATATAAGATCTTATGACATATATTTTATATATATTGACATGCATGTCAAATTATATCAAATTATCAAATGTGAATTAATTGAGTTATATTGCATAAATGCCCTCACATATGAATAAACACTGTCGGACAAATCTTTCACACGTGACTCAAGAAAATTGGTTTATTTCGTCCAATGAAGGCTTCAAATATATGTAACGCTAAACCAACGTAAACCCTAAACCCTAACACAGACATAGGCTAGCTACTATCTATCTACACTTAGCCCGTTTTTTGGGGGAAGTCGAAATTTTCCTCCCAGTCAATCAGGCTGCTGCTGGCTAGACAACTACTGACATCGAATGAAGGTAGTGTGGATATGAACGAAGCCTTACCATCATATCAAACAGCGCTAGCTAGCTAGCTAGAGAGCGAGCAATGACATCGAGTAATGTTTTCATTTTCGTTACTAGTTTCAGCAGGGGGCTGCTTTAAAAAGTTTAGAAACAAGGAATGCTTGCGGCGGGAACGATCAGAATGCAAGCTGAGCATTCTATATCTTTCAGCAAAACTTCGCCTTACTATTTCATTGACGACAAGCTTATGTCCTACCGCAGTTTTATGAACAGCGAGCATACTGTTATTATTTTCCAGCTAATTCGCAAACACGTTAGCGTAGAATTCGCGCCTTCCATTGATCAAGATTTCTGGCAAGGGTGTTTCGTCAAGGTTAGTTGCCAGTTGTCGTGTCCAGCGACTTTTGACTCACCTGGATTGGAAGGAAAAGTTTAAACTCTTGTGGCAGCTCCTCCTCCGTATATAGACGGTCTGAAAAGTAAATGCGCCTGATGCGGCAATTGGCGTGTATTTGGACACGGAGCGTTTCGATATAGTTTGTTCCTGATGCATTTAAAGTGAGTCCAATCAATTAAGCAAAAAAAAAAGATGCGAGCGTTTGACTACCATATGCTCGTCGAGTGAAATCAGAAAGGTTGAACTGGATTTGGTTCCATCCTTCATCGAGTCGCATAGGCATCGTGCATATGAAAGGCTTGACGCGTGTTGTCGACTGTAATTCCCAAAGGGAAGGTGAGACTCTGCTCAGACAGTAACTTGGCAGCAAAACTTGTACCTGATAATTAGATGCGCGAAATCTGCGGCGTACATTCTTGTCATCCAACACCTGAGCGTAAACCACGGCAAATATTAAGGAACACTCTAGCAGTTCGATGGTAACTTTGACTGCGCGAGCTACAAATTTCATGACTGCGGCGTGATTACCTGTACTTCAAAAGAAAAGTACTTTTTCATGTTTTTAATTATCATCACCAAGAAAGGTAGCTTGATTCCTAAGGTTTGCTTTTCATCTCCAGGGCAGGCAATAAAAATGGTGGACACCTGTGTGTTGAAAGTTAACAATCAGCGTGAGTAAGGAAACACAATACCCCACTCACATTCGTGCCCATTATTTCAAGCACAGATGACTGGATGTCTTTGTCAGTTATCCTTCTGATGTGACCATTCCGGCATTTTTTGTCCCAAATTTGAAGCGGTTGGCTTCCAATACTATACAGGATGGAAAGGAATCCGCTCTGCAAATGATGAAAGACGACGAACTTGAGATGAAAGCTGCGAGAGTGTAGATTCGGCCATGCGATTTGAGCGTGTACTCACCTGGAAAGTATTTTCTGCGCGTAAGGAAACGTAAGTCATCAGTCGAAGTCAAGAAAGCAAAACTCTCTCGACAGATAAAACCCACTACATCAACTTCGAATGAGAAACGGCGCGGTGATTCTAACTCACTGAACATCGCGACAGTGTTAGGGTTTCCTTCCGGGCGGTGGGTTCCCTCAGAGACTCTGACGGAACGTGGCCTTTCAACGTTACGCTTTTGGATTGAGCGGGCAGGAAGTTCGTCAATCGCTGAAGACGTGGGCCTCTCCTGTTTCTCGCTTTTAAGAGAAGTGGTTGTGCCAGTCTTTCCGAGGCAGTGGATGCTTCGGATATCCCGTTGTCAGAGATATCCGCTACTGGGATGGTCCTAGCTAGAAAAGAGTTTGTGTGAACACAGCTGTCTCCGCACGAATGTTCCAAAAAAAGCACCGCGGTCCAAGACAATTGATGATGCATACAGTATGCTGGTTATTAGATAATAACGAACACTTATATTATATACGAAGGTATTATATCATACTAGCTAATAACTCAGCATATATAGCAATTACGAAACCTTATTATGCTAGCTAGCTATTACCTTCGTAGTAAGTTTCGAAAACTGCGGTTTTTAATATAGACTCAGACCCTCATACTAGCTAGCTAGCTAGATAGTAGCTCCCTAATCGTTGACCTTCGGTCGGACCCGAATTTGGTCGGCTGTAATATATTTCGGGTCAGGAAATGTAACGAGAGTGCCACTCTCCGACGGATCCGACTGTTTGTAACTCAAGGAAATTAATTGGCCCTGATCGCGCATGCAAATATTCAGAACTTTCTGAATTTAGGTGCAGATCGGAGATGGGGTGCAAAAATGGTGTGTTGTTGTGAAAGAGTGCATGCCAACTGCTTGCGCGCACGGCGACACCGTGTCCTTCCGAATCTTGACAGAGAGGCGTATCATGTTATGACGTCATCAGCTTCTATGCGATAGATTGAGTAGGCCCTTCACTGACAGTACGTCCTGAAACCTTCCTCCACGGTCGGGAGAAGTGCGTCAACACAGGCTGACATCCCCCCACACATCTGTCAAAAGTCTTCATCTATGACGCCACCAACAGGTGCACGGGCGGTCCACTACTGGCGAAGCTAGCCATTATCTCAAGAAGACTTTGCTGGGAGACTTGTTCGTTATGCCATGTGTAACCATGGAAAGCAGAGAAATGATGTCGCTCTCCGTCAAGAATACCGCGTTATGGGCGCTCGAAGTGCCTCTGGAGGAGATGTGTTGATTTGGCAACCAAAGTGCCAGTGCTCGGAGCAACATCAGATGTTTCCTTAGGCACACAGATAACCACCGGCGCCACGTCTCAGGACGGAGGTTACATGCGCAACTCTCATTGAGGAACCTGCTCAAGATGGTGTTCAAGAGCTGATTGTACCATAACATTATACCACACTCCGTCAAGATTCTTGAACATTCACCGTCGCCGTGAGCGCAGCAGCTGCCATATGTCACCTCAGAAGGTTTGGCGCGTAGCGCGTGTCAATATGTACAACCGACCGGCGATCGTATCATATATATATATATATCATATTCTGATTTTCATATTATTAATAAGTAAGTAAGCAAGTAATAATAAGGGAGTGACATTTTTAACGCAAGCAACTTAACTTGAATATGACATATATATATTAATAATATTAATATTATTATTAGTTAATAAGATTAATAAGGATAATTATTAAGTCGCTTATTATTGCGTCAAGATAAAGTCTTTACGTTCATAAAATCGTTTTGCATAAAAAAATGTCACAACCTTACTTATTATATGAAATTCAGAACACACATATATTATATTATATTATTATATATGATATTCTGAATTTCATAATAATAAGTAATAAGGGTGTGCCATTCATAACGATTTAATATAATAACGTAAAGATTTTATCATTACGATCCACACAATCACTCCAGTGGGCAAAATGTCTAAAGATTCCGCTTATGTTCACGTAAGCGACTTATCCTTAACTATATATATATAATCAAGTTACGTACGTTAAAAGTGGCACACCGGCTACCCTTGTGAAATTCAGAATACAATAATAATGCAAATATGATAAAAATTCCTTGTAAATAAGAGTTAAATATTGAACAAGAGGTTGATTTTTTTTTCGCCGCGACACACACGACTGGTACACGACGTTCGTCGCGCAATTAAAGAAGCACCGATCGAAGCTGCACGGGAGAAGAGGTTGACACCACAACTGGTCATGCAGGCGCACACCTTGTCAACATCATGGCAACCGACCGCTTGGCAAAGGAAACGCTTGGCGGAACCACAACAACTCGTGAGCCTATGTTCCCGACATCCCAGTTATCTTTCCCACTCCTAACCGCGTTGTTCCCACTGCAGTTTCGTTGTGGCTCGCGTTGTGGCTCGCAAACGCGATCCACAAATAGTTCACGCGTACCTTCATGTGCCGACAGTCAGCCAGGCGTTGCAGACCGTCTTGATGCAGTACGAATACTCCCAGTCCAAAGCTTTTCGCGCCGCGCTTTGGGTGTTTTTGGGGCCGTCTTTGTTCCGGTGAAGGCAGCAAACGCTATCGGTTTTACTAAGCAGTTGAAAAAAGCAGACATTTCAGAGGCAGATTACGCTCTTTCTGAACCTTTTCTTTTCCGTGCCGAATCTCACTTTGGAGTAAAATATTTTGACACGCAACTTGGCGGGGGAGAGAGACTGGAAATGGGAAAAGTCGCAGTGGTTCACTTTACTTGCAGATATCGGGGTCTTACCGCCCTTTCCACTCGTGAAGCTCGTACATTAGGTGGTAATCGGACGATTGCTGAACCCATGGAGTTTACATACGGTGTGATACCTTCTGAATTTAACAAACCCATTGTCCGCAAAACAGTCGTCGGAATAGGAGCAGAGGTGAGCGAGCCACTATTGCTGACAAGAGTTATTGATTACTTCCTTATCACATGATTGTTTCAGGTTAGGCTCGATCCAGCACTTCAAGAACTCTACATCGTCAGTACTGTTTTCAATGGTCCAGCAGAAAAGGCGGGCCTTCAAGTGAATGACGTGATAATTTCAATAGATGGTTTCCAAGATCTCGCGGATTTGCCTATCTCGAGAATCGGAACTCTGCTCACAGGCAACATGGGGAGCACTGTGGACATTGAAGTAAGAAAATCAAGTGGACCGACTCGAGGTGCTACAGAAAGATTTACTCTTACTCGAGAGGTGAGATTTTTTTCCCCCCATCTTGGCATTTCTGTGAACTCTCAAATAAATTTCCAGGCAACCGCAATAACTGCCAAAAAACGCACCACGAGTGTTGAGACTGGCGGGGGTTTATTTGCTGGTACAAGCGGTCCGAAGCCCCCACCTGTAATTTACATCCCTGAAGCTCTTGCCGGTATGCGCGTCGGAGGCCGTCGTGTCATCATTGTGCCTTCAGATGTTGGGTACGAGGATATGGGTGAGGGCGAAATACCACCTGGTGCTGACTTCAAACTAGAAGTTGAGTTGTTGGAAAGTCGAAATGCTGCTTAAGCAAGCAACACATTTATGGATGTTTTGTCGATTAAATCACTTTCACCGTCTTCTGCAACAACGTAGTTTCCGCAAAACTCAGTTGAGTGGATCTCTCCACAACTTATTTGATAACTTGAGGTACACACTTGGTGGTTGCAGCTACTGCGCCTTCACATCAAGTACGCGGTGGTCGGCTCGATTTGGATCGTTGGCCATGATCTGTGCTTAATTAGTTCAAAAATGCTCATACGGTGCTGGAAAAAACACCCTCGTTGATTCAACTAGTCAGACTGGTCAGCAGCCATTCCTTCATGGTGTGCGTTTGGTGAGGTATTTTCAGCCAGAAATGAGCTCACGTTCAACTCGTGACTGGCAATTCCAAGTCGGCCATATACTTTCGATCCTTTTGTAAAGCTTTGAGGTGTTGCTCCGAGACGATATGAAGCATGTAAAATCTTTCGCGCTTGCTCTTTCTGCTGTTCCTTCTTGAAAGCTTGTGCAATGTTTGATTTCACAGCCTTGTTCTTCAAATCTTCTTTAAGTCTTTTTATGAACTGTACCTTGACTGTTTCGCGATCAATTTTCTGTTTGAGCTTAAATCTATACAGTGCATCTTGGTTTTGCTTCATCTCGGATTTCATCTTTCTGTCTTCAGAAATAAGCTTGCGCTCGGTAAGCCTCATCTGGCGATGAAATTCATTTGCAGCTCTTACTTCTTCTGAGAGGCGCATTGAGGATTCGTATTCTGCTTGATAGCGTTCTTCACGTTGTTTTTGGGTTCGCATGGCGTCTTCGTACGCGCGTATTCGTTCTTCCTCTTTTCGTCTCATTCGGAGCTGCTCCTCACTGGCCTTTCGGTCTTTGTCTTCTTCAACGACACGCATTTTCGATGCCCTTTTTCCCTCTCTATCCAGTATTGCCCTTATTCTATGATTGAGCCGGTCGTTAGCAACGGCTCTCGCCCGGTTTATTTTATTTTGATAGGCGTCTGACAGAACTCGCTTGGTGTTGTCAAAATGTTCTTTCCGCTCCTGCATCATATGCTCCCATCGTTTGTCATCTTCATCCTGAGCCATTTTTTTGGCATCGATCCGCGCTTGCTGCCAGTCCAGGATATCACGGGTCTTGTTTCTCCATTCTTCCTCCTTCTGCTTTCTTCGTTCCAAGGCTGCTTGAGCGTCCCTCGTTTTTCTTAGCTCTCGTTCCATCTCTTCCTTGTATTGAGGAACATATTTCCGCTCATTTTCTTTGATGGATTGAATTTCAGAGTGATAATTTCTCTCCAGCACCCTTTCGAGACGGCGCTGGTGCTCGTCAAAGCTTGTCTTGCTTCCATAAGCCATCTGCATTGAACCACTGCTCTTCGCATTGTTCAACTCTGACTTTGCGAGAGCACCAATTGAGGGACGATATTCTTCTAGGACCTCTTCTGTCAAGTAATTCTCGCGCATTGTCTGAAGCTGGGACAATATCTGCTCTCTCCTCTTTCGTGCATGGTCGTACTTGAGAAGCCATATTGACGCGTCGAGCTTTTCGTCATGAAAATCGTCCACTACCGGCACCTCAAGATCGACGGGATCTACGCCCATCTCTAAACACGCCTTGATAGATCGAGGTGAGCTTAGCCGGGGCACTCGTTGTGCAGCTTCAAGTCCAATGATGTCATCCAGTGTAACTGGAGCACCCACAGAAGGTTTCTTTTTGGGGTGCACAATTGACGGGGAGACTGCGTCCTGAACCCAGAGGTTCTCTGCATGAGTTCCATCTGGCCTATTCTTGGGAATTTTGACTTTCTTGGCCCCACTCAGTGGCAGTTTACTGCCGAGCTCAGAGTTATTCAAGTCTTCCCCGCGACCGGGGAGGGTAGAATCGTTCATGTCGGTCAACCGCGCTTTCTTTCCCCTTTTTTTTTTAAATAAAATGAAGCAGTCGGTCTGTCTTAAAGAGCAAGCAATTAGTAGCACACGTGATAGTGCGTGCGATCTGGAGGGTCTTTCACGTTATCGCGCGTGATTCAGAAACAACTGAGTCGACCGCACAAGTAAAGCGGACGAGAGCGCCAAACTTTGTGTGTCCGTTGACGCTTTTTGCCCAGAACAAAGTGGATGCAGAGCCAAACAATACGTTTCGAAACCTCAAGAGTTATTACGGAATCGGACCGTAATCATGACCAATTCCGCGAGTCGATGAAGAAAAGTATGCCAATATTAAATGTAATATAATAATATGACAACGGAAATGAAATAAAGTACGCCTTTGCAATTTACAAGTATGTTTCAAGTATGTTTTGAAGTATGTTTTGAAGTATGTTTCCTCGTGATCGAGGGTTTATATTCTCTAACGTTGCTCATACAACAATATTGAAGGAAACAAGCAGCTTGCTGCGCTTCCACTTCCAGCGCCGCTCATTGTCATGTAGATCTAAGTTGATACAAGTGTCACGGTGGCCCTCAGGAAGGTTTGGCTGTCCTCTCTGTCTTCGTCGTTCGGCCATGGCGAAGCGAAAGAGTGGAGGCTGTCGGTTTTCAAAGTTTTTTATATGAGCAACGTGTTAGAATCTGTTTCCAGTCACATCAAAACACTCGAGCTGCGCAAAAAATCAAACTCAACGGCAAATGCATTCGCCACAGTGGCGTATTCGTGTGAAATGGAGACTGATTTTTTGCGCGCTTTTGTCCCACCTGTGCGCGGCGATGTCACTTTTGTATGGGAATCATTACAAATCACGTGATTTGGATCGTATATTTGATTAAGATAAACTATGTTACCATATATACGATAATTAAATCAATCGTACCGAGTCAATGAAGAAAATTCCTAAGGCAGTACTTTTCTTCATTGACTCGCGGAATTGGTCACATGTTGCATATTCTATAATAATGTTTCGTATTCGTAATAATAAATAAAAAATGTGCCCATACATTGCATTTTCATCCAATTTCCATATCGTTGACTCATCGTTGACCGGGGTCGGACCCGATCGCGGTCGGTTGCAGAATATTTGGGCTGATTTGGGATTGTAATGAGTAATAATAATATATGTGTCTGAATGATATATATTATTATTATTAGTAGTGTCCAATGAAGTGTACTTGAGTATTCTGAATTTCATAAGGGTGAGGCATTTTTTACGTACGTAACTTAATTTGATATTATTAAGTTTCGTATAAATACGAAGGTATAATATATTTATATAACAGTTAATATAATTAAGGATAAGTCGCTTATTACGTGAACATAAGCGGAATCTTTACACTGTTTGCCCACTGGAGTGATTGTGTGGATCGTGATAAAGTCTTTTATACGTTCATATAAAATCGTTATGCATAAAAAAATGATTCACGCACCCTTATGAAATTCAGAATACGTCGTTATTATTACTCGCCTGCCTGCTGATTATTACTTATTAGTAATAAGATGCGAATAAGCTGCGAATAAGGTACAAATAAAGGTATTTATATACCTTCGAAGGTAACACTTATTATTAGCTTCTTCGTACGTAATAAGAGTTTCGTAGCAGTTTATTATTTAGACTCTTACGCGTAATATATAGCTAGCACCTTCGAATCATATTATATATATATAGTTGAGCTTGAGTTTTGACTCGCGACTTCGGTCTCTTGCGGACAAGAAAGTTCCTCTTGAGTACATATTTACAACCGCGCGAAAGGCCCATCGCGCCCCACACAATCCCCATAGCATTCCAAGAACCACTCGTTCCCCACATTCAGATAATGTTCAGGAACCAGTACGATCAGGCAAGACGGCCAAAAACTTTCCCGCAAAAGTTAATCACGAGTTCCTTTGCATTTCCAGGACATCCTCACGTGGAGTCCGCAAGGACGTCTTCACCAAATCGAATGTACGTGTTCAATCGAGTTCGCGAAAGATCCGATCCTAGAAATAAAACTTGTTTTTCTCGGTAGATGCGATGGAAGCTGTGAAGCAGGGGGGGGCAACTGTAGGCTGCAAGGTGTTCTCACTTTTACCCTTCCAAAAATTCCCATTCAATACCTGGTTTTCGCAGAGTAAAGAATACGTCGTGTTGGCCACGCTCAAACGAGCTGCTTCGGAACTTTCCTCCTCGCAGCAGAAGATTTTTAGAGCGGATGAAGCCATAGGGGTTGCAATTTCCGGACTCACTGCTGATGGAACAGCAGCGATCAAAGCACTGAGGAGGGACTGCATATCCCATTCCTTCACTTTCCAGTCTCAGGTCGAGGTTTGTAGACTTGCCGGCAGAATCGCTGATAAGTGGCAGGTGTGAACTACGTCGTGATCCCATTAACTCTGCACACGTATGCCATTTAGTCGCGTTCTTGCAGGTATGTTCGCAAAGAGCTGGATCAAGACCTTCAGGGGTTGGATTGCTGATCGCAGGAAGGGACACACAAGGATGTCACCTGTATCAAGTCTGCCCCTCTGGGAATTTGTACGATCACGTCGCCACCGCTATAGGTATGGCCCTTTGACAAACTCGACGCTCTCCTTTATATCCAAAACTTTTCTGACAGCTTCAATTTTTCCATCTCACTTTCAGGGGCGAGATCACAAGCTTCAAAAACATATTTGGAAAAATTTCATTTTCAGATGGACAACCTGCCTCTAAAAGATATAATTTTACTCGCGCTGCGCGCGCTGAAGGAGGCAACTTCGGAGCCTCTCACGAAAGACACTTGCACCATCGCAGTTGTTGGAGTTGAGATGCCATTCCGAGTTCTCGATGAAGATGAGTTGAGATCACCTCTAGCTGAACTGGCAGCGGACACCCGTTGAACATGTATCTTACTTTGGCACGATTGCCACTGACTGTGAACTGCAAAAAAAAGGTTTCTGCATTGATTGGATTATGTAGGCGGCATGGATATATAATAAAAGATATAGGGGGCAGCGGGCATAAAAGTGCACGGTTGTTTGGAACTAATTCTATAATCACGAAAATTTTCCAACCAGTACAATTTACCCTCACACCCACCCGTCCTATTTTCCATAAATGAATGTTTGGTGAAGCACTATCCAACTTGAGCCGGCCAGGCGGTTTTTTTCGCATTCACAGGGGATGTGCGTGCACATTGGTGTTTTCCCAAAGGCACATCTGCCCATCATGTTTTGCATGCAAGTCCAAAAACAGTTCATAGCCCAAAGCCCTTTGTGATGAACTAGCACTCACATCTGACACTTAACGCTTCTCTTTCTTTTCTTTTTTGGATTTTTTTGCTGGACTTTCCGATGGGTGTTCTTTCTCCTTCCGTTTCTTCTTGTCTTTCTTCTGTTTTGCATCCGCATCCGGATTGTATGCTTTTGGAGGAGATAGTATTGCAGGAGCATCCTTATTGACACGATTGTGTTCAGTCTTCTTCGCTCGTTCTGTCGGAGAAACAACTCCGCTTACATCACCAAGTGACTTCCCTTCAAGTTGTCTCAACCTTGCCTCCACTTTCTCACGGCTGTCAATGCCGATGGTTGCCTCGTTTGATTCACCAAGTGCGTCTACACGTATGGAAAGGGCACATTTTGCGGCAAGTACGCGTGAAATTTTTCCCTTGAATTTCGGCGCAGCCTGGCCAATAAGTGATGCGTGATATATCAAACCATACTTGGGCGTCTCATGCTTGGTCTTTAGTGCACGAAACAAAGCTTTCTCGGCTCCTAAAATCTGTACAGTGCTTGCAGGGTGCTTTGCAAGGTTGATAAGGGATCCAGCGTGGGAGATTAAGCGTGCACCAACGAGCTCGCCAACAAGCGCGGTCAAATTCGGGGCGATTGCGTGCATGCGGCTCTTAAGATAGTCAAAAAGTTGGATGCGATACTCAGATAACGAGATGACCTGTTCAGCAAGTTGCTTGATGTTGTCAAGATCGTCCCGTGAAATTTCCGTGCCCATAGAGATTATAGCAGCATCTTTGAGTTCTTGCTCCACCTCTTCGTCAAGCCCCGTAGATGATAAATCATGTTGAGCAGCTGTTGCACGATCTCCCATTTGCACCACCAACTTAGCATATTGCGTGTTATCTTGGATTATCTTTGTCAGCTCAGGAAAATGCCATCCATACCACTCCCTAACGCGCATTGCGTAAGTGTTTAGCTCCTTGTCGAGCTCATCCAGCAAACCAATCGCTTGAACAACCATGGTGTCTACCTTATCGGGGGAAAATTTCAGTTTGTAGCGGGAAAGAGAGTGAGAGAGGCCGAGTGCCATTGGAGCAATGTCGGCGTCAGTGAAGCCACCGATAAGTTCATTTATTTGGTAGCGTACGCCACGCATCAGTTCCATGACGCCCGAATTAGAAATACAAGCGATGCCTAATTTCTCCTTGATGAGACCGCCAAGCTTGGCATCGACCAGGGCAAGCGTCTCACCACAAGCGTGCTTTTTGAGAAACTTTTTTAGATCCTTGCCGATCTTCGAGTCGACCATGGCTGCTGTCGCTGCGAGGGCCTCTGCAGTATTATCGAATTTATAGAACGCCTCCAGGGAGACAATCTTTTTGGCTTTCTCAGATGAGCTGAAAGCTTTCTCTAGGTCCTGCGAAAAAAAAGCACATCTTTGGTGTGAGAACCAAGTTGAAAAACCGCCGCCGCCGTGTGGCGAATTGGCAAAAAAAACCGTTGCCCTAGGGCTTCGAGGCGGTCCGCTGTAAAACAACAACGACAGTTTTAAATGACTGATCGGGCATTCAATATTGGGCACATTGACGAGAAAGTAAATCACGTTGATATCACAATCATGCGTACAAAAGTTGAGTGGACAACAGGGGAGGCGGGAAACCTGCTCGCGCCAGGCGTCCAGGGCCAGAAAAGCTGCCTATCTCGTACCTCCACATTTTCGAGGATGCCTTCGTCTTTTACTTTAAAGAGTGAATAACCAGCGGAAGTTTCAAACAAAAGTAGCATTGCCTGCGATGTATATCTGCCTTGATGGGTCCAAGACTGATGGGCTCGTTAATTTGGAGCACGAGAAGGTGAAACTGGTTCAGTTTCGTACTCAGGATATAAGGCAGGGCTTGAATAAAACTTCATTTGTTGAGTTGATTGGCCCCCGCGGGTTCAACAAATAAACATTTTTTGGTGGAAAAATTATATATATATGGGCTGATTTTAGATTCGTAATCTGGAATTTCTATTAAATAATATCAAACAAACTTTTTCCAAATAATGTTGACTGTTCATGTCTTATCACGTTATCACATTAATATTTATTTCGGGCTTATTCGGCATAGCCGATCTTACGGGGATTTCACGAAAAAAATCCTCGCCTCACCTGGTATCGTTATCAAGGTCGAAGGTTTATTTTCCCCATACATTGTCACAAATTTTGACATCGTTAACTCAGAATCGTTGGTTTAGCGTTACGTATATTTGAAGCCTTCATTGGACGAAATGAACAAATTTTCTTCAGTCACGTGTTGAAAATTTGTCCGATGATGTTTATTCATACGTGAGGGCTTCGCCGCGCACACAGCCATCCAGGAGCAGGATCGTCAACCACGGCCTCGCTCGGTATCGCTGGATCCTCCAGCGGCCGGAGCATAACAGGGGGCGGGTAAGAATACCGGGGAGTGGGGAACCGAAATGGAATAATAACAGAGATATATATATGTAATATAACTCAATTAATTCACATCTGAGATAATTAGACATGTCAATAATATCACATCATACCATCCGACCAAGCAACCGATAAATAAACGTACGTATGTAGTACGTACCCTCATCAGTCTCATCATGTTTTAATTAATAAGTCATGGGTATGCCGATACACCTGGGAACGAACCCACACAATCACGTTAAACACTACTTCTGTTGGTCCCTGGAAGATTTTAATTATTATCGTATTACCTTGCCTCCACTTATTAAGTTTTCTTGATTGGGTGGTTGAAATCCAGAATATGCATAAGGTTTCGTTCCTTCGAATAAGGTACTTTCGAAACCTTACGAAGGTATTTAATATACCTTGCTTGGTAACATTTAATCTTTCCATTTTCGTTCGAGCAATAATAATATATATATGATGAAGTAATAAAATATGCCATGCATCAAATAAATAAAGCAAGCAAGCAAATCATGACAACATGATATGGTATTCTGAATTTCAAGCAGCAGGTTCGGCCAGCCTAAGCGATAATCTAGGCCCATCTAGTGACTGGTAAAGAGGGCTAACGATCGATGATATGTCTTGAGTTGAACCGAACAGTCAACATTATTTGGAACCTGAAGCGCGCCTCGCGCTGCCGTGCCAAAAAAAAAAACCGAAACACAGATATTTAATAGAATATGTACTTGCTTGTACGAAGGTAATAAATAAATAAAGTACGAACGAATACGAAGAAGTAAGGTACGTACGTACGTAACAAGCTCGACTCGTATTTTCACCCAGGTGTTGGGGTTTCTCAGGATAGGCCAAGCCAGAATCAACTCTCGTTCCCTTGTGACTTCTTTCTTTGTGAACTCCTTGCGCGCCTCGTAAACCCGAAAACATTATCAGTCATGGCGACTGTTGCAATTCTTTCTTCCACCGCCGTATCGGTTTCGCGCTCCGCCGTCATACGTTTCTCAAAACCTTGTCGACCCTCCTCCATCTTGCCTAGTATGGCTCGAGGTGAGTGTTGGTGATCAACCTTGTATAACTTTTCAAGCCTGGACGGGCATCTGATTCGGTTGAGAGCTCCTGACGCTTAATATTTTTTCGCAGCGAATGTGCGAAGCAATAGTTCAAGCAAAAAACGTGCAACTTTTTACGCTCGCGGCCTTGGCTACGATGCGGCGCCCCGGAAAATCGCAGCGAAATCCACATCCAAACGTTGTGTGTCGGTTTCCGCAACCGCTGAAGGTCTGTAGCATTCGACACTCGTTGTTTGGTTTATTGGTAATATTCTTTCTACCAGGGCCTGTTTGTATTGTCACCGGCGCATCTCGCGGGATCGGTGCTGCCATTGCTCTTGCACTAGGCAAGGCCGGCGCTCGTGTAGTCGTCAACTATGCCGCGTCATCTGGTCCTGCAGAGGACGTGGCCAAAGAAATCAAAGCAGCAGGAGGTGACGCAATTTGCGTACAAGCCAACGTCGCTGTTGAAGAAGACGTCGTCAACCTTTTCAAAGAAGCTGTTGATGCCTTTGGTGAAGTCAATGTCCTTGTCAATAATGCGGGCATCACTCGCGACACGTTGATGATGCGGATGAAAATGCAACAGTGGCAAGAAGTCATCGATTGCAACTTGACTGGCGTCTTCATGTGCTGCCAGGCAGGTACTAAGGCAATGGGAAAGAAAAAACCGGTTAAGGGTCGCATTATCAACATAACATCAGTCGTTGGTGTCACTGGAAATGCAGGACAGGCAAACTATGCTGCTGCTAAAGCAGGTGTCATCGGCTTGACAAAGACTATTGCACGAGAATACGCAGGTCGAAATTTAAACTGCAATGCAGTTGCTCCTGGCTTCATTGCATCTGATATGACGGCCGAACTCGGTGAAGCTGTTGAGGCTAAAATTTTGCAGTCCATACCACTTGGACGCTATGGCCAGCCGGAAGAGGTTGCCGGTTTGGTCAAGTTCCTTGCTTTAGACCCGGCTGCTGCCTACGTGACTGGCCAAGTCTTCAACATCGACGGAGGAATGGTGATGTGAGGCTCATAGGGACAACATATTTTGTCTTGAGATGCCTTGAAAGACAAGCAAAGCGATTCGTATTTCAACCACGTGAGTGGCGTGACAAAAAATGACACCGACATGTGACCACTATTTCCTCCTTTAATGAACATGTCTTCCTGACTAAAACATTTTCGCTCAAAGCACACACTTCAGCGCGAACGAATATTCTCAGTTGTTACCGCAGGCAGTCGACGAAACATTTTCAAAGCTTCACAGCATATTCAAGTCCCATATCTTCAAGAACAGCCTTGCGCATTAAAGCTTCTGCTGCTTTCTTGCCGGTGAACAGTTCGAACTGTTGCGCTGCCTGACCAACAAACATGTCCAGACCACTCGCTTGCGTGCATCCACATTCCTTGGCTTCACGGAGTAAGCGAGTTTCAAGGGGATTGTACACAGCATCGAACACAACTTTAAAGCCAGCAGCTTGAAGGGCTTCCTTTGGCACTGGGGTTATATCAACACTGTCCGGGTACATTCCAAGGGATGTGGTGTTCGCAAGAACATCGCCCTTCACCGCCCCGCTACGAATATCGTCGAGCGTGACGGCTTCGCCGCCGCATGCTAACGCAAGTGCCTGAGCTCGTTCAAAGCTGCGATTAGCTATGATGATTCTTCCCGCCCCCTTGAATGCCGCGCCAAATGCTAAGCCGCGGGCAGCACCACCAGCCCCTACCACAATAATCGTTTTCCCACGAAGTACCGTTTCTGTATCACACGTGTTCCCACTCAGGTGCGCTGCGTATGCCCGCTCAATAGTTGTGATGGCAGCGCTGTAATCAGTGTTATAACCTTTGAAATTTCCACCTGGCAGTCGCACAAGTGTGTTGACTGCCCCTATTTTCTTGGCAACAGGGTCAAGCTCCTCACACCACATGACTGCTAATTCTTTGTGGGGTATAGTGACACTGAAACCCATGAAAGAATCACTTGTAAACAAAGGTGTTGATAGGAACTCGCCTATGTCATTTACAAGTAGAGGGACATAGCATGCATCGAGGCCTGCCGCTTCCAAAGATATATTGTGCAGGACAGGGGATTTGCTCTGCGATATTGGGTTCCCAATCACGCCCATGACTTTCGTTTTGGTGCTTTGCTTTGGCAAGCGATATATGTCCCGTAGCTGTGCGAGTGTTGGTTGTCCTGGTGCAGACTCGGCGCCAGAACGAAGAGCTCCAAATGTCAAAAAGCTGCCAAACTTTGCAGCTAGCAGGCGAGATACCTGCCCTGCCTCCCCCATACCGAGTACTATAGTGTCCTGCCCAGAGAAGCATTTCGCCCCGGCCAAGAGGCTTTCTAGCCGAGCAACATGGGTCACATCATTCACCATAGCAGCAATCTTGACAATGTCTGCCCCTGCAGCGACACACTGTGCATGAATCTTGGCGAGTTCCTCTTCTGAGGGCACGTTTTCGTAATTGTGGCTCGAGAGGATAATCTGGGTGGCTGAGCGCTCACGGGTACCTTCCGGAGCGGCAGCGAAAAATTCCCCGGCCGCAAGAAGTTCGCAGTCAATGTACGCTGCACCACATTCCACCGCGGTCCATAGGGCCGCAAGCCGGGGTTCCTCTTCGCCTTCGTATTGGCCTCCCTCCCAAGCCGGCCGGTAGGTCACGATGCAGGGAACCGGACAAGCATCAAGCAAAACGCGAATATCTCGAGCCGCGTTGAAGCTCCTTAGAAAATCAATTCGAAGCTCCACAATATCGGCTCCACTTTCGACTGCCTGATTGATTTCCCCTAGCGCTTCTGACATCGTGCATGCTATCACGCTGGTGGTCAGCGCGCAACTGCCGCTGTAGGGCGTCTGAGGTGAAGCCCTTATTGCCGTAGCAACACGACGAGGCAGTGAGGCAAGGATATTTTTGCCGCTTGTGCTCCTGTTTACGGGTGGTATCATGGGACGAACAGGCAAAGCTGACATCTTTATTGCTTGAATCGAGAGCAGGAACGTCGGGGATTGGGCTGTCCTTTTGGATTCGAATCAAATTCGCTTCGAAACTCGTTAGTTTTTACCTTCGTAAAGAGTTACGAAGGGAAACACTTTTTATACGGCGAGTACTTTATTTAGTAAGTAAGTGTTACGAAGGGTTTTTTCGATTATAATGTAGCCGGGGGATGTGGCAAACAGTCAGGGACGTGAAATTTACATAAAAAATCGGACCAGTCTAGTCACCAGTGGTGTAAACGTCAATTATCGCAAAACCATCCATCGCGGTCTCTTATTTAGAAGCTCCATCGATCATTGTAATTAACCCTAATTACAATCTCGAGCCCGTCCAGACTAGTCCCAAACAAGCCTCCCGCGAACTCCTATCGTTTCTCAATCACCAGGGAGGCACCTACAACGGAGAATTGTGCGATTCTGATATATAGGATCTGACTCTTCATCAATTAACAGTTATTAGTTTTATCTACATACGTACGAATAAAATGATGTGCCTTACTTGCTTAATATTATTAAAAACAACCCCATACATGTTTCAACTGCATTTATTTAGTATCAGAACGATGTCATTATTGGTGTTTGCATATGTTGACCTCGGATTTCACGAACTGGATTCAACATATTATTTATGCAAGCAGGAATCATGATAATGTAATAAATGACACATATTGCTATTGATATACTCCACAAACATATATATATATCGAAGAAACAGCTGGCTGACTGGCTGGGGAGACTTTTTGAAGATTCATTTCAGAAATATCAGCAATATACTCAGTTTCAGCACCAGCTCATAATTGTCGCGCAGGTAACTTTAAAGGTCGTGCGTGCAAAATGCAAGTGGACGTGAAAATTTGTCAATTATCATCGCTCCAACAACACCACTGCTTCACAATGCATTGTATGAGGGAAAAGATCTACTGCAAATGCTTTAGTAGGTGTAAATGGCGAACCCCCACTATTTCCATCTGGTCCCTGCGGGGTACATAGCTCAATGCAGTTGGATGCCATCGACTCAGGATTACATGAGATGTACACGATTCGCCGGAGACAAGTCTGTTTACGAAGTGCATGAAGGACAGATTTATGGAGTCCAGCACGCGGCGGATCCACAATAGCGACAATGTCGTCGTATTCATAATCTTCGGCGCATTTATCCAGGCTCCTTGGCTTTACTGAAGTCTTTCGTAACCCTTCATCGATGTAAATTGGCAATCCATCATCACTATCACTTACCTCTGAGCTGGGAACTTGAGATTCAGAGGTAGCATGCTCACTGCTATAGGTTATTTTCTTTGGCATGACGAGCGGCGCATATTCGTTGAAGAGTGCTGGGAGTGCGTCCTCTGCTTTTGCAACTATCCAGTCACAGTTGTCGATTCCATTCAAAGAAGCATTTGCTCTTGCATCCTCGATAGCACTCGCTACCACATCAATGCCCAAAACTGTTTTGACGTTCTTTGCCAGGGTGAGCCCGATTGTACCAGTCCCGCAGCATACATCAAGTAACAGTGTTCGACCATGGGGACTAGCCCATTCTCTGACTAGCTGGTACATTACGTCCGCCCCGCACGTGTTTACTTGGAAAAATGCAGAGGCTGATAGTGAGAAGGACAACCCACATAGATTCTCATGAATGACATTTCTCTGAGCACTGACTGCTGTTACTGTCTCCACATCATAAAGGGGCGACTCTGGATGCGCTGCATTCGAGACACCTTCATGTACTTGCATGAGGATTTGAGTCAAAGGGAATGGATCAGGGGTTGCATTACAAGCAGCTTCACGAAGAGCAGAAGCAGCACGTACACACGAGGCTCGAGCAGTTGAAGCATTATATCCTGACATGCTCACCTGCAATATCACCATAACTTCCGAGCTTGCTTGCATTTTGGGGTATTGTAAACCTATATCTTCTTCGCTAGACACCAATGCCTTATCGCTACTGCTGTAAGTGTTGTCATCTTTCGTGATCATTTCTGCAGATGGAAAGTGCCTTACCCAATCCGACCATGAACCTGACTTGGGAGCAAAGCCCCCTTCTCGTACCGTCAGCAACCTCCAAAAGCCCACTGCTCGTCGTTTGTCCCATGCAGGAAGAAGGCATGACCCTGATTCAAGGCTGTCCCTGGCTTCTGATCGAAGAAACAGCTGGAATGCTGTTGCAATACATTTTGCTATCGGACTGATGTTTCGGCAGTCCTGAGGGGAAGATACCGCGGTCACACCATCTCTGAAAAGCCCGACATTGAAACCTACAGAGCGTTCGCCATCAGTATCGAGACCAACCGTAAATTCTGATTTATTACGATATCCATCCAACACAGGCGATCGAACAATGCCCGACAACTGTACTGGATTTTCACTCTGCCCTTTTCGAGTCAAAGTCCATTTTGGTAAAGTGGCATAGCCACCCCCCGCCCTTTCTCGCCTGCACTTCTTTATTACGCCTCGAGCTAGGATGTTCAAAGCATCCTGGACTTTATTGAATTTCATTGATAACTGTTCTTCGTATGGTAAGGACCAGAGTGGACAAACAGCGTCACGAACATCTCGTTGCATGCAACTTTTTGGGCAATCTTAGTTAGAAAGTGTACTCGACAGGGAAGGAATGGATCGCTGCAATAAAAACTTGAGCATCTACATCAAACGCAAAAGGAATCGATACGGGAAGCGGATATGAACGGGGGTACGTACCCTGGCTCGTCATTTTGCGCCGCCTTTCCCGCCTTTGAGCGTGGAGAGCTTTTGTGGCAACGCTTTGTGTGCGCACGTTTTGCTTGTCTCTCCTGCCTACGCATTTCCACGCCGATCGTCTCCGAGCACCTCTTGCAGTGGTTAATGGGAAACTTGGGTCCTTACACGGTCGCTCCGGGGGTTTACTTGTTGTCAGGCACCTTGTCTAATAATGATAAAAAAAATGGACATTCAACTGCTGGATGGAAATACTTGTACTGACATTATATATTATATAACTCTTATTACCTTCGAATCGAACGAACGAAGTAATAATAATAAGGTATTTAATAAATAATAATATATAATAATATGATAAATAAACGAAATAATATTAAATATCTTTGAAGGTAACTAATAATAATAATGATAATATATACGAAGGTATTAATAACGTACGATCGAGAACGATCGAGTACTTGCTTGTAGTATATTAAATATTATCAAAAATTATATAAATAAATATAAAAGTTCTTATATGTTCTTTATTTATTTAATATATGTTCTTATCATTATAAAATTAGATTATTAATAATAAGATTATTATTAAGATATTAGATCTTAAGATTATTGTATTAATCTGAATAAAAAAAACACTAAACTTTAAACGCAAAACTTTTTAACGCAAATGATAATAAAGCGAAAGCGTCGTATTGTGGATAAGTAGGATAAGGGCTCACGACAGTCGCAGAGTAATCGAGAAGAATTTCGGTACACATCATCGAGTAATGTCTTACGTGGCGGTATATTGCACTATAGCCACGACCTTCCGGGCGCCGCGCAACATTTGCCTGAAGCCAGGTAGCCGATACATGTTCGTTACCCAACCCGCCGCCATCAAGCTGCGTCGCGAAAGCGGCGCGTCTTGCAGCTCTAGCTACTTTGTGGCGTTGGAAATCCGGCAGACCGCATGTCCACGCCATGTCATGCCATTAGGCGCATTATCCATCGTCCAAGGCCCGCAACCTGATACAGAAGAAGAAGGGTCCGCGCTTGACTTTCCGGAGGTGAAGCATCTTTTCAAAGTCCCCAAGGAGTGGATTTCTTTTCAACTTAGTTTTCGTGCAAATGACAGGAGTACGTAAGGGCCGTTCCAAGCCGTCGACCTGATATCTTCCCTGATTTGAAAGAACCCAAGCAACCGATGCCGAATCCGATGCCCGCTGACCCAGAAATGCCAGATGAAGAAGAGGAAGAGGAAGAAAGGAAGAAAAGCCCGGGTGAACCCGGAACAGATCCTGACGATGATGAAGAAAATCCAAAACCAGCGAAGAAAGATGACGAAGAAGATGAGTAAACGTGGTATATGTTTCGCAATAGCTCGAACTCGGCAATGCGAAGGCAAGGACGTGTACATGTGTACAGTGGCGCCAAAAGCCAAAATATGTTGCTGTTCAAAGATGTGCCGCGCACCTCGCATTTTGAAGTGGCTCCAACCTGAAAAATGGAACTGCATAATGTGTTCTAGCTTCTTTTACTCGAAAGAAAGTATTACGCGATGATCACACGTTATTTGGCGATAGATGTCGACACAAATTACAACATCACGCGTATAAGGCCTCAAATCTAAATTCAGATTGCCCGCGCTTGACGCAAACAAAACATTCAGTGTACCGCGCATGGAGCCTTCATAAAC
>JACLAB010007297.1_pt1 | contig 29848 bp, 20 predicted proteins | sample 8027921 | NCBI WGS metagenome assembly JACLAB01 (sample SAMN15725117, study PRJNA655200) | protist metagenome | isolation source: fluorescence activated cell sorting (FACS) single amplified genomes of... | place: USA: West Boothbay Harbor, Gulf of Maine | collected 2000-07-19 | reverse complement strand
CCGCTTCCAGAAACGCTGCCGAACGTGCGATGGGGGACGAGCGCGAGCGAGGCGTACGATTTGGTGATTGTCGGGTGCGGACCGGCGGGGCTGACGGCGGCGGACGAGGCGAGCAAGCGCGGATTGCGCGTGGCGTTGATGGATCCGTCGCCGCTCGCGCCGTGGATGAATAATTACGGGGTGTGGTGCGACGAGTTTAAATCGCTCGGGTTCGATGATTGCTATCGCGCGGTGTGGAACAAGGCGCGAGTTATTATAGACGACGGCGACGCGGACGGGAAGATGCTCGACCGCGCGTACGCGCAGGTGGATCGGAAGAAGCTCAAGCAGAAGCTCATCGCGCGCAGCGTGACGCAGGGCGTGGAGTTTGGTATCGCCGCGGTCGATAGCTGCGATCACAGCGATCCGAACCATTCGGTGGTGACTTTGAGCGATGGACGCAAGGTCTATGCGAAGATGGTTTTGGACGCCACTGGGCACTCTCGTAAGCTGGTGGACTTTGATCGCGATTTTACGCCGGGATATCAAGCCGCTTTCGGAATCGTGTGCACGGTGGAGAAGCACGACTTTCCGTTGGACACGATGCTGTTCATGGACTGGCGAGACGAGCACTTGAGCCCAGAGTTAAAGCGAGCGAACGACAGGTTGCCGACGTTTTTGTACGCCATGCCTTTCTCGGAAACTGAGGTGTTCCTCGAGGAAACGAGCTTGGTGGCACGACCTGGCTTAGAGTTTGACGACTTGAAGCTCAAGTTGAAGGAGCGTTTGGATTATTTGGGCGTGAAAGTAACCAAGGTACACGAAGAGGAGTATTGTCTCATTCCCATGGGCGGCGTGTTGCCGACGTTTCCGCAACGCACGCTCGGCATCGGTGGAACCGCCGGCATGGTCCATCCTAGCACTGGATTTATGGTCGCAAAGACGATGTTATGCGTTAGAACGCTCGTAGGCACGCTTGATGAAGCCCTTACGGCGGGTAAGCGAGGGGATATTACCGGCGCCCTGGAAGCGGCGGAGGCGGCGCAAATGAACAACGGTAAATTCGACGCCGACGCCACCGCGGCATTAGTGTGGAACTCAATTTGGCCGGAGAATGATTTGCGCATGCGCACTTTCATGTGCTTTGGAATGGAGACTCTTATGCAGCTCGATATCGATGGAACGCGTCAATTCTTTGACACGTTCTTCGACCTTCCCAAGGACGTCTGGGCTGGCTTTTTGAGCTGGCGAATCCAGCCGGTGGGCTTGCTTTCGCTCGGGGTGAATCTGTTCGCGTTGTTTTCGAACTACATGCGAGTTACCTTTGTCAAATCCGCTCTGCCTTTCATGGGGTCGTTCTTCGCAAACTTTGCGTTCGCCGACAACAAGTTTGACTCGAGCAAGTGGGGCGGTTTCATCCTCGAAGATGGCAAAAACAACGCCTTCAAGTCGGTCGGAAACGGGCCGATTCCCGCCCCGGTCGGAAATCCCACTGCGAAACCGATCACAAGCAGCGCATTAGACTTTGAGAAGATCTTAGCCGAAGACACACTGAGCAAGCCGCAGGACATGAAGCCGGAGACGATGAAGGATGATCGCGAATGGATTGCGTTTCAACAGCGCAAGGTGTTTAGTGAGCAAAAGCAAATCAAAGAGTACCTCAGTGCTTTGAACGACCGCGACAAGGTCGACGTTCTCGTTGTCGGTGCGGGCCCCGCAGGTCTGGCGATCGCAGCGGAGACGGCGAAGAAGGGTCTTTCTGTTGGTCTCGTCGCACCAGACACCCCGTTCGTGAACAACTACGGAGTATGGCTCGACGAGTTCAAAGATCTAGGGCTCGAACACTGCTTGCTTCATAAGTATGACGACGCATTGGTTTGGTTCGATGATTCTGATCCTGCGAGTGGAACTGAACTCGGTCGACCTTACGGTCAAGTGTGCCGCAGGCGTCTTCGCGACCATTTGTTGAAGGAGTGCGCGGCGGCTGGCGTCAAGTATTTACCAGGCCTGGTAGATTTTGTGCGTCACGGTGACGTCGAAAAGAACGAGTTAGCCGAAGTTCGAGGCACCATCATTAGCGATTCCGATATTACCGCAAGCGAGAAGAAGTTGATCGAAGAAGAGGCAAACAGAGGCCAGCAATTCACGTTGAATTCGCGTCTCGTCGTTGCCGGCACCGGTCACAACCGCGACATGCTCAGCTACGAAGAGGGTGCGCCGCCGGGCTGGCAGACTGCGTATGGCGTTGAGGTGCGCATTCCGAACCACGGTTTTCCCGTGAACAAGGCCGTGTTCATGGATTTTCGTCAAAGCGATCCGGAGGCGATGAAAGAGGAACAAGACGAGGGCGTTTGGCGCGTGCCGTCTTTCCTTTACGTGTTACCCGTGGACAAGGATGTGGTGTTCGTCGAGGAGACGTGCCTCGTCGCGCGCGTACAAGTGCCGTTCGATGAACTCAAACGGCGATTGTATCGTCGCATGAAGCGGATGGGTATGGAAATCGTCGAAGAAGACATCTTGGAAGTCGAGGCGAGTTGGATTCCACTGGGCGGTACCCCGCCGGTTGCCCCGCAACGCACCATCGCGTACGGTGCAGCAGCCGGCATGGTCCACCCTGCGTCTGGCTACTCCGTCGTAAACAGTATTAGCAAAGCTCCGCGTGTTGCGACGGCCATGGCCGAAGGCTTGAAGGAGGGTGGCGAGATTGAGGCGAGCCGAAGAGCGTGGGAAATCCTTTGGGGTGCGGAGCCACGAAGACAAATCGGTTTCTACCAGTTCGGTATGGAGCTTCTCATGTCGCTTCGCATCGAACAGATGCGCAACTTCTTTAGTACCTTCTTTGCGCTTCCAACAAATCTGAGCAGAGGATTTTTGGGTAACAGATTGTCGAGCTCAGAGTTGATCATGTTTGCTCTCACTACGTTCGCAATTGGTAACAACGAACTTCGTGGGTTGTTGCTCGCTCACCTGGTTTCAGCTGGGGGTTCTGGCAGTCGGTTGGCCAAGGCGTATGCATATCCTTTGTTTCCGAAGGATGAGAGTGGTTTAGATGTGTTACAAGTCAACCGCAAAGAGCAAGCGGACGCGAAAAACACGACGAAGATGATGGCAGACTTTTACGAGTCCCAGCGAGGAGGCATGCTTCCCGGATACATGGGCCGAGATTGGTGGTCGATCGGGAGACGTGGAAACGGTGAGGAGCACGACGACGACGACGGCACCGACGGCGGTCGTTTCGGCGGCGGTGGTGGCGCTCAAGTTTCCGCTTCAGCGCAAAGAGAAGAGGTCACCATTGGCGCCATGAAGATGGACGCGTCCAACGAAGGTGCGGTCACGTTTTGGTCCAACGGAAGCGCTGCAATGATCGTAACGAGTGCGGTACGCAAAACTGGTCTCAGTCAAACTGATCTCTACGGCGAACGACGCAAAAAGTTTTTGCCGTCGGCGTTCATTTCCCAAGCGCCGAATGTCGTCCCGCCGCACCTCACCGGTTCTCTTCCTGGTGATATTGGATGGGATCCTTTGGCGCTCGGTGCGCAAAGCGATATCGAACGCTATCGCGCGAGAGAATTGATTCACGGTCGATGGGCCATGCTCGCGTGCATCGGCGTGCTCGTCCCCGAATTCCTCGCGCACAACTCCATCTTCGGCACCCCGGACCAGCACTGGTGGAACACGCAAATCATCAACGACCCCATCGATGGCTTACAGCTCACCTACCTCGGGGAAACAATTCCTTGGGGCTTATTCTGGCTTCCCATCATCCACCTTCCGCTCATGTTTGTCGCGGAATCTCTTCGCAACGGCACCTACGAGGTCGAGGCGTTCAAGGATTTGGACAAGCTCTACCCCGGCGGCCGTCTCTTCGATCCCCTCGGCCTCGCCGCGGGCCAAACCGAGGAAGATTTGAACATCTTAAAAACCATCGAGATTCAGCACGCTCGATTGGCGATGATCGGGACTTTCGTCTTCATCGTCGAGGGCTTAGCCGGCGGTCGCGGACCCCTCGATTTCTTTTAGAATCGAACCCCGCCGACGCGTCGCCGACCGATCTCGCGTCCATCGCGCTTAAAGCGCGCGCGCGCATGTAGCAAAATTATAAATTCAATCGCAGCGATTCATTCTCGCGCCCATCGTCCGCGAGCGACCCCTCGCGCGCGCCGCTCTGGGGGTTCCCTCCCGAACGCCCCGCGCTCGCGCGCTCGATCGTCCCGGGAGATCTGAGAATTCCCATCCATCGTCTTCATTCCTTCGCGCGTCGCCGACGTTCGCGCCCGATCGACGCCATGGCCGCCATGCTCGACCAATCCCTCGACGCCATGATCAAGGACGCCGCGAAAGCCACGCCGAAGCGTCGCAACGCGAAGAAATCCGCCAACGTCAAGGTGGGCGGGAAGAAGAATGCGCGATCGGCGATGAAGAAAACGAACGCCGGCCCGACGCCCATGGCGGTCGGTGGCGTGAAGAAGACGAAGAATAACAAGAAGAAACCGGCGCGATCGAACGCGGCGACGGCGATGGCGGTCGACGGCATGATGCGCGGAGGCGGAGGACGACAGGCGAACGCGCAGGCGGGCGGACGCACGAAGCTCGTCGTCGGGAACCTGGACTTTAAGGTGAACGATAGAGATATCAAGGTAAGGAGACGCGCGACGTTAGCATGGGAAGGACCGTCGGTGCGCGCGTGAATAGAACTCGCTCGTAGAGCGAGGGCGCGCACCGATGGAGTGTGGGGGATGATATCGACGACGAATGACGATCGCGTCGGTCGAGTATCGCGGGAATTCGGATCGACTCGCGTGGATGGATCGACCAACGAAAGCGTTCGCGCGAGACGCGGTGGTGAGAGCGATGCGTCAACGCGCGACGTGCGGTGGGATGTATTCCTCATCGGCGCGCGCGTGACGGTATCGCTCGTTTATTGAGACTTTAGAGCGTCGACGTCGCGTGGGCACCCCATCCGTTCGTCGCGAGGCGAAGAAGCGTTCGTCGTGGCTGCGAGCGACGAACCACGCGCGGATCGTTGTCGCCCGAACACACAGGGCTGGATAAAACAACGCGCGCGCCTCGGCAACGGTACGATGGGGAGCGACGTCACGCGAGAGTTTTCAGAAACGCCGCCCCGAGCGCTCGCGCGAACAAATTTACTGCGGCGATGCGTTTCGCTCGAGCGAACGGCGATCGGCTCTGAACGCGACTTATTTTTTCAGTTTCGCGAGTTTACGACGCAAGCGGTGGGAACAAAATCCGCGCAAACGATGTCTAAACCACACAGAGCTCGAATCCGTCGTTCGACTCGAGCGAACACCCTTCATTGGAGAGATGCGGCTTGCGGATATTTCTGGCCGGCTCGGCGGTTTCCATTTTTTCAGCGAAACCGCCGCTTGGTTGATCAATTCGTTCGAGATACGGAACTCACACTAGCCCTCGCGCGATGCGCCCCGAAACTCGACCTCGACTACGCTCACGTAGATTTATTTTCGCTCGTTCTACGTGGCTCGACTCTCGCACTCTCGATTTCCTGAAGGATGAAAGTATTGATGATTTCGCCGCGGCTATTGCCCTTCCCCGTTTATCACAGGAACTCTTCGGACAAGTCGGACGCGTGCTCAACGCTGGCATCAACTACGGCCCCAACGGCAAGTCCAAGGGTACCGCCGAAGTCACGCTGGCCACGCTCGAATCCGCGCTCAAGGCGGTGAAGACGTACAACGGAGTCAAGCTCGACGGCCGCCCGTTGAACATCGTCATCGTCGACGCTCCGCAACAACCCAAGCAGAAGCCGATCACCCAACGTCTTTCTGGCTTGAAGCAGCAACCGAAGAACAAGAATGGCAAGCAACAGCAAAAGAAGGCCCCTGTGCCCGCTCCCAAGCGCGGCAAGGCGACGCAAAAGGTTGTCGCCTCGGCCAAGAAAGCCGCGCCGAAGAAAAAGCCGGCGCGCAAGCCCAAAGAGAAGAAGGCGGCCCCCACCGCCGCGGACTTGGACGCCTCGTTGGACGCGTACAAGGCTTCTGCCGACGTCCAAATGGCCGCTTAGGTATTCTAAGACGTCTTTGTGTATAAAACATCTCCGTCTCTTCTCAATCTGAGCGCCCCGAACCAACCTCCGATGAATTGTATGAGCGACATTACGCCGCCCTCGACCCGCCGCGCTCGCGCGCGCGCCATGCTGAAAACGATCGCATCGCTCGTCGTCAAAGACAACGGCGAATACTCGCGCATTCACGTCTTCGCCTTCGTCCTCGTCGCCCTCCACGTCACCGCTCTCTTCGTCTGGATTTTCTTGACTGCCCGACAGCGCCCGCCGAGCGCGCGCGATCGCGTCGACCCGACGAAAGACGAGTGAGTCCGTCGGTCGCGCGGTGAGGGTGATCTCGCGGCGCCGCTCGCTCGACGGAGGTTTTAGCGTACTCTTAGTGTACTTGTAGCTCGACGAATTCTTGGAAATCTCTACTCGCTCTAAATGGTTGGTTGACAAAGGTTGATAAGGACTACTCGCGATTACTTCTTATCGGCAGGCTTGTCGTCTTGAAGGTTCAACAACAGAGAATCCGCGCTGAGCATGACGCGATTGTTGGAGTTGGCCATGGTTTGAGCGATGGCGCGCGCGGCTTCAATTTTACGCAAGGTTAAAAACGCCGGATTGTTCGCGATGGCTTCGCCGATGAGCTTGGCGGATTTCGCTTCACCCTCCGCCTGAATCACCGCCGAAAGCTTGTCTTGTCTCGCCTTATCGACGACGAACTTGGCGCGCTCCGCCTCCTGTTGCGCCACTTGCTTACTCTCGATGGCCGCGGTGTACTCTCTCCCAAACGTCAACGCCGTGAGCGAGACGTCGTCTAGCACCATATTAAACTGCGCCGCTCGCTGCTTCAAAAGATGTCTAATAGACAACGACACTTGTTCCCGTTTCGTGATCAACTCGCTCGCGTTGTGTTGCGCCACGACGCTCTTCACCGTTTCGTGAATCACGCTCGGCAGCACGCGTTCGTTGAAATCCATCCCGAGCGTTCGATACACCTCCGGCAGCTTACTCGCGTCCGGCCGCGTCAGCACGCGAATCGATATGTTCACCATCTGCAAATCTCTCGATCCGCTCTGCGAGTTCACCTGATGCGCGCGCGCCCTGACGTCGTACACGTACGGCCTCTCGACCCAAGGGATCATGAAGTGCGTCCCCTCCGCGTACACCTTGTCCTTCACCCCGACGAATCGATTGTACACGATCGCCCGGTGCCCGCCCTCGACGTTGAACAGACTGTTCGCGCGTCGCCCTCCGTCAGTCCTCCGTCGTCGCGTCGTCGCGTCGTCGCGTCGTCGCGTCGTCGCGCGCGAATCGCCGTCACCCTAATTCATTTCATTCGCGCGCGCCTTCGCGCGTCGCGCGCGCCGTCGCGCGCCCGCGCACCTGTTGTACAGCCCGTACGACGCCGCGCCGCCGTACACGAGCGTCTGCAGCGCCGCGCTCACGACGGAGGCGTTCGGCATCGCGTTTCGCGCGTTCTGCATGGTCGCGCGTCTTCGTGTGCCGCGCCATCGCGCGTCGCGCCGCTCGAGCGCGCGTCCATGGCGGCGTTCGACGGCGAGCGCGGCGAGTTTCGCTTCGCGTTCGGCGTCTCCGACGACGGCGCGATCGAGCGCGCGCGCGGCGCGGCGACGGCGACGGCGACGGCGGCGGCGACGGCGGTGCCCGCGGAGGAGATCGACGCGCGCGACGTCGCGCGACGCGCGCGCGACGATCCCGCGACGTGGTCGGGGACGTACGAGACGCACGGCGACGTCGAGGTCGTGCGGAGCGCGCACGGGACGACGGCGTCGACGCTGGAGGGGTGTCCCGAGGACGCGGACGTCGTGCGGGGCGTGTACGAGGGCGGGCTCAAGGCGTGGGAGTGCGCGAGGGATCTCGCGGCGCACGTCGGGACGGCGGCGTTCGACGTCGATGGACTCGTGGACGCCGCGGGCGGGCGGGTGCGAGCGATGGAGCTCGGGGCGGGGCAGGCGGGACCGGGACTGGCGGCGGCGCGAAGGCTGGGCGCGCGATGCGAGACGCTGACGCTGACGGATTATAATCGAGACGTCGTGGAGGAAGTCACGGCGCCGAACGCGCTGGCGACGTTCGCGCTGATGGAGAGCGAGGGAGAGGCGACGCCGGGGAGATTGCGGCTGTTGTGCGGAGATTGGTCGGGGTACGACGCGTTCGTGGAGGCGGACGGAGTGGATTTGTTGTTGACGAGCGAATCGATTTACGACGCGTCGCAGTACGGGAGTCTGTGCGCGTTCATCGCGCACGCGTTGAGCCCGCGCGGGGTGTGTTTGCTCGCGGCGAAGAGTTATTACTTCGGCGTCGGCGGTGGTACGAACGCGTTCGCGTCGTACTGCGAGACGTACTTCGGCGCGCTCCGCGTCGAGCGCGTGAAGACGATTTCGGACGGCAAGTCGAACGTGCGCGAAATCTTAGCGATTAGAAAGATTAGTGAACAATAGGGATTAATAATTAACACACACACACATCTGGAATGAATCATTTTACTCACGCGAGCACGCGCACCTTTCCGCCGATAATTTCTATGACTTGCGCCGAGTTACCGTAAATGCCTCTTGACGCACCCACGTCGACGCGCCAGACCGTGCCTTTGCACCCACTCGTCACCCCGGTCGTTTGCGGGGTGTGTCCAATGACGAGTCGTTTCGCATCCGCGGCTTCGAGCGCGGATGCGAGGCGTCGGCAACTCTGCGCTTCGTATTGGATGCCCGCGTCTTTTCCGCCGTAGTCCCTCGTCCACACCACGCCGTCCGATTCGAGCACTTGCTTTGGAGGCATTTTCGTCTTACCCTCCATCCACATCGCGACTTCTTTATTTATGCGTTCAAAGCCGTACTCGACGTGCGATAAATCAATCCCGGCGTGCGCGAACACAGTACCGTCGTCGACGACGAGCACCGTCGGTTGCTTCGCCAACCACTTGGCAATCTCTCCACCCGGCTTGAACAACTGTTGCCTCGCGCGAATGCCCGCCGTCGCTTCATCTTCGTCGCCTCGCGTCGCGCTCGCTTCCTCTCCTTTACCCTCCTTCGCGTTCTCCTTGGCTCGTTTCTTCTCCGCGTATCGCCGACACTCCTCGAACGCCCCCGGCGTGGCGTATCGAAAATCCCCCATCACGTTCATGATCTCGTGATTCCCATTCATCGTGATCAAGTCTCCACCCGCTTCCTTCGCTTGCTTCGCCAGCGATCGTAGTTTACGCAGGATGGCGATTTCACTATCGCCTCGGTCCAGCACGTCGCCGACTTGGACGACGACGGCGTCGCCGCCGTTCCACTTCCCGTTCCCATCGATCACCTGCGCGAGCTCGAGCGATTTCACCATGGCCAAAAAGTCACCGTGCAGGTCTCCGATGGCGATCAGGCGTCGGCCGTTGAGCGCGACGCGCGTGCGCGGGCCGTCGAGTTCAGATTTCGTCGCCGTTCGCGGGTTCGCGGCGACGGCGCGCGCGTGCGCACCGCCGACGCGCGTGATCGCGGAGATCCCGAGCGCGGAGGCGGTGAGGAACGCTCTTCGCGACGCGGCGCGGGCGAAGTTGGGGAGCGGAGCGGGCGATGGCGCGGACATGGCGCTACGCGAGCGAACGCCGAAGGCGCGTTGTGCGGCGACGCGCGACGGCGAGACGGTGGCTATGAGAAATTCGCACTACACGCTAAAGTCCAGCGTCGTCGTCGACTAAATCGTCTTTGACTTCTTCGTTGTCGCGTATGAAAGCGTCGAGGACGTTGAGACCGGCGAGATTGAAGCCCATCAAATCGCGCGCCTCCTTGGCGCGCGCGCGAAGGAGCGGTCTGAGCTTCACGAGGGTGCGTCTCGTCTCTGGCGTGCGTCCGAACGAGTTGGCGTGTAATCGCATGACTAGGGCGGCGATCTTGCACGTCAGTTCGACTTTTTGGCCGGCGTTGAGCCAGGTTGTGAGATGGTTGAGGATTTCGTGGGCGAAATCGAAGGGGATGCACAGGATGGCTTGCTCGAGTTCGCTCGGGCGAATCTTTGCGATGGCGTTCAGAGCGTACGTTTCCGGTGACTGCCCTAACAGTAAAGGATTTGGCTGTATCGGTGCGAGCTTTCCGCCGGATTTGGCGCTGTCCGCAGCGTGTTCGGCAAGGCGCTTGGTTTCGTGCTCAGCGAGCTCGAGCGCCTCGACGATGGCGTCGGCGGCGGTCAACGTCTCCAAAGTTTTGCGACCCGCCATGCCAGCCTCGCCTTCAGCGGGAAGATCGGTGTTTGGGCGCACTCGCTCGTCATCAATGCCTTCGTCGAGCATAGATTCCAATCGCTTTTCCTGTTCTTCGTCAACGAAGAAGGGCTCATCGGTGCGCTCCCACATGCGAATTGAGCGATCGCCGCTGCCGGTGATGACAAAGTTTCCTCGCGTGCTCACCGCCAGGCACCACACCGGGCCGTGATGCGCCTCAAGCGTGAGCAGAGGATCAAATTTGTCGGCGTCCCAATATTTCACTAATTTATCCTTACCAACCGAGAACAAGTAATGCGTCTTTGGCACAAACTTCAACGCCATAACAGAGTCTTGATGGGCAAAAATTGACCTGTGACAATCGCCAAAGTCCAATCCCCAGATACGAATGTTCTTGTCCGCGCCTGCCGACGCGAGCAACTGCGAATCACTGGATATGTCGTGGCACAACGCCGGAAGTCTGTGGCCATACAGCGACAGGTTGAACTTCAGGCTGTCCACGAAGAAGACCTTGAGCGTGTTGTCAAGGAGCGACACCGAGAGCAGCTTCCCATCGGGACTGATTTGGCAGCTCAACACATCTTCCGCCATTTGCAACGTGCGCATGTGGTTGAAACTAAGAGTGCGCAAACCGTTTTCGCCTTTCTCTAATGTCCATTCCCAGAATCGCACCGTCTTGTCCGCCGAAGCGGAGACGAAACCACTGTCGTCGGGAAGCATGGCGAACGCCCACACCGCGCCTTCGTGCGCCTCGTCGGGTACAGTGAGCTGGGTTCCGGCGTTCACATCAACGAGCTCGATCGCGCCTTGCTTGGTACCAATGATGGCGTGCCGACCGCCCGGGGCGAACGACGCACACAACCCGTATCCACCCTTAACGGTTCTCAAACACGCGCCGTCGGCGACATTCCACAGCTTGCAGCCGTTACTCGAGCACGAAAGCACGGTTTCATCATCCGGCGAGAGTGCTACGGCACGAACATCAGAGCGATGCCCGGGGTTCTCGATGGCGTGTAATTTTTCTGGCTCTTCTTCTTCGATGATTTCCCACTCTTGCACCGAGTTGTCGTCGAGCAACACGGCAACTTTGCACATCACATCCGTCCGCTTCGGCGCTTCCGTCGCGAACGCGAAGCCGCGCATTTTAGTTTTGGTCGTGACCGTTGATGCGAGTTCCAGCTCATCCCCCGCGCTTCGTGCGCCCTCTTCATCGTGCTCCTCTCGGGCTTCCTTCGCCGCATCCAAGTCGCCGAGTTCCTCAGCTTCGCGCGCTTTCGCTTCCATCTTTTCGCGTTTGCGCTTCAACCGGCGCTTTTGTTTCTTCATCGCTTCTTTATCGCCGCGCACGCGGTATATTTCGAGGCCGCGACCCGCGCCTTGCACGCCTAGATAGTTCCCAGTTTGATGAAACCGCACCGTCATCGCTCGTCCCTTTGCGGCGCGCGTCACCGTTCCCATTCGCACCAACGGCGACTCTTGATCGTACCCATCTCTTGACTCATCGCAGTCATACACATGTAGCTTATCATCCCACGTTCCGATCACGCATCGCGTCTGCGTTGGGTTGACGTCTAAACTCCACGTCTCGCCCTCGAACCCCGTGCACGTCTGCGTGCACGCTCTCGTCCCCAAATCCCAAACTTTCACGTAGCCATCCTTACTCGTCGACACCACCTTTCGCCCGAATAGCTCAGCGCTCTTGTGCATTTTCCCATCGATGATGACCACGTCCGTGATTTGATCGCGATGTCCTCGCAACCGCGTCAGCCCGCTCTCGGCGACTACGTCCCAAACCACAACGTCGGCGTCTCGCCCACCGGACACCAGCAAGCTCCCGTCCTGCGAAAATCGTAGCGCGGTCACGTCGCGTTTATGTCCTCTAAAAGTCACGTCGCAGTCTAAATCACTCAACGACCAGAGTCTGATGCTTCCGTCGCTCGCCCCGCACGCGACGACGTCGCCGTTCGGCGACCTCGCGACGCACGTCACCCTCGGCGTCGCCTTCGTCACCCCGTGATCGTCTGGCTGCGGCTGTGGAATCAACGACGTATCGCGGACGCCGCGCTTCAAGTCCCAGATCCCCACGCGTTCGAGCGCGACGACGGCGAGGCGTTCTCGCGCCGCCGCCGCCGCCGGTTGCGCGTCGGAAAAATCATCATTTCCGCGCGACGTCGACGCTGGGACGTACGTGAGCGCGCCGGCGGTGTCCGAGATACCCGTCGCGACGACACCCCACGCTGCGGCTTGCTCGTAGCGCAGGTACGCCTTGACCATGTCGAGCGGGACGCGGTGAATTGTGAAGCGCGAGCGGGACGGCGCTCGAGGACCGCGCGGCGACGTCGAGGCCGAATCAAAGAGCGATCGAAAAGCGCGCACGTGTGAAGTAAAATTAATTATGTCGTGATGTGACGCCACGTGATCAACGGAAGATTTTAAAGCCGTCGGCGACCGCGCGCATTTCTGCTTCGGCGTCGTCGTATCGTTCGGCGTCCTCCTCCACGGTCAACGTGTAAAGCGTGCTCGATCCAGCGTCGTCCACGTCCAGGGCTAACGTGCACTGAATCACGCGCCTGACGCCCAGCACGTTCTTTTCGTACACGATGTCGTAGTACTCGATCGAATCTTTTCGACGTTCGGCGAACACGCGCAGTTTGGCGTTCGCCTTGCCGCGCGACTTTTTATTTTCAGAATCCACCAAACGCGCCGCCACGTCCTCGATCGAACCTATGTCGCGCAAACTCCGCGGCCCGCCGCTCGAGGCGGTCTGCTTACTCAGCGTGATCGTGTTCCCCGCCAACCCAAAACGTTTGTCCCGCAGCAGCGTCTCGTACGTCTTGCCCGAGGCGCTGTCCCCCAGATCGATCTCTTCGAAGTACTCCGGCACGTTACCGACGCGAAACGAGCGCGTCTCCACGCTAAACGTCCGCGTTTCCTTCGTCGCGTCGCCCTCGTCGCGCGCTCGCGCGTCTTTCGCGAGCAGCGGGAGCAAACTCAACTGTAAACCTCGCGCAAAGCGTCGTCGAGTCGTCGTCGCTCCCGCGCGCGCGTCGTCGCTCCCGCGCGCGCGCGCCGCGGCCGACCGTTCCGCGTCGCGGCGTCGCTCGCGTCGCGGCGCCGCGCGAGTCGCCGCGCGCGCGCCGATCGGCGAAGCGCGCATCGGTTCGAACGTCCGACAGTGCGCGCGCGCGCGAGACGAAGCGTCACTTTGCGCGGTGCGTCCTATTTTTAAAGAGCGCGCGCGCGCGCGCGCCGCGGGCGCGCGGCGGCCGCGCGCGCGCGCGATGGCGCGAGACGCCGTCGTCGAGCGCCGGTCGTCGGCGCGCGCGACGCCGCGCGTCGCCGCGCGCTCGGAGAGCCGCGCGGGACATCGCTCGCGTCGGCTGGAACGGCGAGACGGACGCGCGGGCGCGGCGACGTCTCTCGGGTTTCGACGGGCCCGCGACGTCGCGAACGAGGACGGAATCGAGCGGTGCGAGTGGAACGCGTCGTCGGAGGCGATGTCGCGAAGCGTGCTGGACGCGGCGACGACGCGGGCGGTGGCGAAGGTGGCGGCGCTTCGCGCGGCGAACGGCGACGACGAAGAACGACGCGCGGCGGTGGAGGATGCGCTTCGCGCCGTAGATCTCGTGGTGTCGAGCGCGAAGGAGGAAGTGAACTCGGCGATGCGCTCGGTGAAGCGAGAGCGCGCGCGGGCGAAGGAGCTACGTGAGGAACTCGCGAGGGAGACGCGGCGGAGCGTAAAGGCGGAGACGGACTTTGACTTGGATGTCTAAAAATACCGGGCGGCCTAAAAACTTTTCAATGTCCGCGCGCGCGCTGGACGAAAGTTTTTTCATCGCCGCCCCGCCTTGGCCGACGATGATGCCGATTTGAGATTGACGCTCGACGAAGACTTTGGCGAGGATGAGATCCTTCTTCACGCCGTCGCGTTCCTTGTGCGTCTCGATCCAAACTTGCGTGCTGTACGGCACCTCTTGTTTGTACTGCAAAAATATCTTCTCGCGGATGATTTCGGCGATGAAGAATCGTTCGGGGTGCTCGCTGATGGCGTCTTTGGGGTAAAGCGTCGGGCCGAGCGGTAAACGTTCCAGCGCCCACTCTTTGACGTTGCGCGTCCCCGTTGAGTTGAGCGCCGAAATCGGCAACACCTCGTCGATCGCCTCTTGCGCTTGAAAGTACTCAATCAACTCCATGATCCGCTCACGATGGCCAACCATGTCACATTTGTTCAAAATCAACGCCGTCGGCACGCGCTTACCCTTCTTCGGCGCCAAACCTTCCCACGCCCCGTACGGATCCCGCGCCGCGTCCACGATGTAAAACAACACATCCGCGTTCGCCATCGAATTCCGCACGCTCTTCAGCATCATCCCATCCAGCTTATTAAACTCCTCCACCATCACCCCCGGCGTGTCCAGAAGCACCATCTGCGAGTTCTCGTCGCTCAGGATGCCCAAAATCCGATGCCGCGTCGTCTGCGGCTTGTACGTCACGATGCTCAGCTTCGTCCCGACCAAATCATTCATCAGCGTGCTCTTCCCCGCGTTCGGTCGTCCGACGATGGCGACGTACCCTGACTTATGTCCCGGCGGGTCCGGTTTCAGGAGCTCACCGCCGATGTACGGCAGCACCTCGACGTTTTCGTCGTCGTCGTCGTCGTCGTCGAAGTCGCGCGCGTCCTCGTCCCCCCGCGCGCCGTCCTCCGCCTCGTTCTCGCGCGGCATCTGCGCGAAGAACGCGTCCGCGAGATCTTTATCCGGCCCTTCGTCCTCGTCCTCGTCCTCGTTCGCGTCGCTCGCGCGCGCGCGCGGCGTCACCGCGCGTCGTCGCGCCGCCGCCGCCATCGCGCGCGCGGCGCCCTTCCCGCGCGTCGCCGTCGCGCGCGCCGAGTCCCCGGCGCGCGCGCGCGCGCGATCCGCGACATCGCGCGCGCGCGTCGCCGTCGCGCGCGCGAGCGACGGCGCGATCGCGCGCGTCGCCATCGCGACGAAGTGCCGCCGACGCGTCACATCGCCCCGCGTCATGTCCGACGCCGCCGACGACGACGACGCGCCGCAGACCGCGGACGAGCTGCGCGCCAAGCTCGACGAGTACGAGCGCTCGCTCGCGGACGTCGAGGCGTCGCTCGCGGACGCGCCGGGGGACGAGGAATTGATCGATTTGAAGGATTCGCTCGAGGATGTCATTGAAATCACGCGCGACGTCCTGGCGACGACGCTCGCGGCGCGGGACGACGTCAACGACGACGAGTTAGGCGCGGATGACGGCGCGAACGACGCGCGAGGCGCGACGGCGGCGACGGCGACGACGACGACGACGCTGGGAGGGACGTTCGCGGGACGGGACGTGCTCGCGCTCGACGCCGAGGGCGCGTGGCGGAGGGGACGGTGCGTGCGAGCGATGGACGACGGTACGCTGGACGTGTACCTGACGGAGAGCCACACGCGAGTCGCGGTGAAGGCGAGCGATGTGAGGATAGACATCGGGGGTCAGGCGAAGACGAAGGCGAAGGCGCCGCCGCCGCCGCCGAGAGAGGTGTATCGCGGCGTGCCGGAACCGAGACGCGTGGAGTTGACGCGAAAGACGGAGTTCGTGCGGAAAGAGCCGCCGAAGAATTTGGAGATTAAGCCCGGGGATGACTCGGAGACGCGGGAGTTGAAGCGGAAAAAGTTGAAGACGTTCAAGTATAAGCAGCGGCAGCAAGAGATAAGCGCCGAGCAAAACCAAAAGGCGAGCAGTTGGCAAAATTTCCAAAGCAAAGGATTGAAGAAGGGGAAGAAGGGCATTCAGAAGAACTCGATCTTCGCGTTGCCCGAGGATTTGACCGAGGCCAAAGGCGTGGGGTTCGCGGGGAGCAAGCCGGTCGGTAATAGATAGTCGCGTGCATTTCAAAAACTTGCAAAAATAATTCGTCGTCAACGCCGCTTACAAAAGAATTTACTGATACATCGAGAATCGCGATTCGTCAAACTCCGCCTTGGGTTTCGGTGTGTCGTCGTCGGACATGTACCTCGACGGCGACGAAACTCGAGCGCGCCCACCCGCGCAGCCGAGCGACACGCGCGTCGAAACCCCCGTCTCCGGGTTCTTCCCCGACGCCGTTTTGCACAACGCCTGCTGCGTCTTGACGTCGAGCAACGCGTCGGTGAAATCCGCGTTCTCCACGATCGCGCCCTCCAAATCCGACGACGTCAGCACGACGCGATTCAATATGGCGTTCGTGAAGTTAGCCTTGACGAGCACCGCGCGATCCATGAGGGCATCGCTCATGTCCGCCCCCGTGAAGTCGACCTCCGGCGCGACCATCTTCATCATGTACGCGCCGCGCAAGTTCGCCCCTCGAAGCTTGGCGAATCGCAAATCCGCGCCCGTGAAATTCTGCGACGAGGAACGCGGTATATTTCCGTTAGTACGTCGCGCGCGAGCGATCGCGCTTCGAGCGATCGACGCGTTCGCCGAGCGAATCGAGCGTCGTCACGCACGCTCAGTCGCAAGTCCTCGCCGAACTCCTTCGTGATGTCAACTTTGACCAAATCGTAACCACCGAACTGCTTCGCCGAGCCGCGGTTGAACTCGCCCCCTCGATTCGCTTCCGCGGCGTTCAATTCCGCGCGCGCCGGTCCGGCGAGGACGACGCAGGCGGCGGCCGCGGCGGCGAGACCGAGCGAGGCCGCGCCGGTCGCGGTGACGTCGTCGGTGGTTCGACGCGCCTGCACGCGCGCGCGACGGCGCTGAACGCGCGAAACCGGGGCGAGGGAGACGGGAGCGATCGCACGCATCGTGTGCGGGCGTCGAGCGCGGCGTCGAGCGCGCGCGGTGATGTGGCGGGCGTGCGGCGCGAACGGCGAGGGACCGACGAGGACGGGACGAGACGGGAAGGGTGAAAGCGAGTCCACGCGCGACGGGGCGCGGCCGGACAGGTCGGGTCGTTCGCACATAGGCTGGTGTATCGCATGCACATTAAGAGCCTATTCTCTTCGCTAAATTCACGCGTCTGAGACGCTCGCCGGCGCCGCGCGTTTCTCACGGCGCTCGCGGCTTCGTCGGCTGAAGACCGCCGTCCTCCTTTCCGCGCGTGTCTGTCTGCGCCCCTCGTCATCGACGTGCACTCTCGTCATCGTCGCTCTGTGTTTCTCTCGCCCCCTCGCTCGCGTTCGCACGCGCGCGGTCTCACTCTCGCTCGCGCCCCCCGGCCTCCCTCGCTACAAACCCAAAAGCGCTTCAGCTCTACAAAGTGGCGTACTTCCTAGTCCATTCCTTCGCGAGATCGTTGTATCGGTTACGATCCGTCTTATAGATGTGCGCGATCTCCGGAACCAAGGGATCATCCGGGTTGGGGTCCGTCAATAACGAGCAAATGCTCAAAAGCACCTTGCTAATCGTCAACGCCGGCGACCACTGCTCCTTCAAGATATCCAAACAAATCGACCCCTGGCTGTTAACGTTCGGGTGATACACCTTCGTCTTGAAATTCACCTTCGGCGGTTTGAACGGGTAATCCGGAGGGAAGTGAATCGCGACGAAGAACAGTCCGCCTTGGTACGGCGAGTCGCTCGGTCCGATGATCGTCGCGTCCCAGTGGAAAATATCATCGTCCGACCGCGGGCCCGCGCTGCAGGACGTCGGCGGGTCCTTTTGCAAATCTGTTCGCGTCGCGCGTGCGCGTCGTCAGTCATCCGCGCGCGAGCGAACGCGCTTTCGTATCGATCGAAGCGCGAAGACGTCGGTCAGCCCGAGACGCGTCGTCGACGACGACGACGCGCCGCGCGCGCGTTCCGCGCGCGCGCGCGCCGAGCCGCGCGATGCGGGATATTGCGTCGCATCTTTTCGCGCGCGCGCGCGCCTCGGGACGGCGTCGCGCGCGTCCCAGGCCGCGTCGGCGTCGGACCGCGTCGGCCGCGCGATTCCGCGACGATCTTCACGACGCGCGCGCGCGCCGCGCGACGACGCCTCGCGCGCGCGAGCGCGACGAGCAAACGCACCCAAAAGTTCTTTAATGATTCTCTTCGACGCCATGTCGATCGGTGGAGCGCTCGCGGCGCGTGACGTCGAGTTGTGCGGAGGCCGATCGAGCGACGAGGGTGGCGCGCCACGGGCGTGGAATGTCGGCACTTCGCGAAGGGGACGCGAACGCCGCGCGAGGCGTCGACGACGACACGGACGGGTCCGGGTCCGCGATTCGACGCGAGAGCGAAGATGATATTAGGACGTCGCTAACGGGTCGAAATCGTCGTCGCGAGGGTGATCGGGCGAGGCGGAGGCGACGACGGTGGGATCGGATTCGACGCGCGCGGCGCGCATGGAGAAGGAGACTTGGTGGAGGACGGTGGCGCCGAGACGCTTGAAACCGCCCTTGGCGCGGACGGTGGCGGTTCGGACGTCGTTGGTGAGGAGCTTGAGGGCGAGGTAGGCGGCTTGGCCGTCGGTGCGCGCGGCGCGGAGTTGGTCGAGACGGCGGAGTTGGCGTCGACATCGATCCAGGGAGACGCCGGGCGGAAGGGCGCGGAGTTTGGCGACCGCGCCTTCGGGAGAGGCGACGTGCTGGTCGACGAGGGCCATCCACGCGTTCGATGACATGGAGAGCGATGGTGCCGTCGGGGAGGATGAGCCTTGATTTTTGTGAGAAGATGTCGCCGACGCCGTCATTTTCGTCGTCGCCGCGGTTTCGCCCGGCGGACGTTCGGGGATCACGCGAAAGGTCTCCATCCCGTTCATGAGACACGACTTGATAAATGCGTCAACGCCGACGAATAGCTCTGACGGTTTATCGCCGCGTCGTGTCGCGCAGGATTCGAACGCCCTCGCCGCGAACTGTTCGGTGACTTTGTAGTCGCACAATCGAAGCGCAGCGGCGAATTCGTCTCGCACCAAAGCGCCATCGTCATCGCAATCAGCGGCAAGAAATAAAGCTTTCAATGTTTCCAAACTCGCGAGTCGGCGAGATGTGTACTCGTCCATCGCCCCCCGCATTAAACTGGCAAACTTGACCGTCGTCGAGTTCGTCGCATGCTTGATCCCGAGTTGTTTACCAACAAAATCTTTCAGCGCCGAGGCGTCGTCTTTGTACTCCGTAAACACGCGCTTGATGGCATCTAGAGCGCGTGTAAGTGCGAGCGTACCTGCCATAGTCGGCGTGATGTCGATCTTCGAATCGTTCCCGAGGCCGAACTCCATAAATAGTTGGCCAAGGTTGGTTTCGCTCGCGAGCGCTTCGAGCAGACGTAAATAAAACGTCACCGTCGGCGAATCCGTCAAGACCGGTGCTCGATGCGCTCGATGTGCGCCGAAACCACAAAACGCGCCGAACTGGGAAATCAGTCCGCACTCCTCCGCGTGATGCGACGTCGAAGCAATCAAGTCGTGCAAATTCGTTTCGGCGAGTTGCTTCAACCCAAACTTGTGCAGATGCCAATCGTACACGAAATTCGTGAGTGGCTGCGCTGAGGCGTCACACATCGCGCCGTCGTCGCCATTTATCTGCGCTGTCGAGTCGAGCGTGAGCTTATCGGTGTATATGTGCGCGATACATTTGAGTACCCAAGCGCGTGGTTTCCGCCGACCAATCTTTTGCGAAGTTATGAGAGTGGCGAAACCGCCGAGAATCTCGCGCTTCCATTGATCCGCGTCCGTGCCGAGATCTGGGGCGTGCAACCTCGTATCTTTACCATCCATTCCACTCCTCGAAGCTTTTTCTTTGCGTCGACGCTTCGAGATCACTACGTGGTCGGTTTGCACCTCAGCCGATACGCCCGCGGTTGCTGCTGCTTCACCCTTGTACGTCGACTGGCCATCCATGCGTTCCAAGGTTTGGGTCTCTGTAGTGGAGTAACACGATTTATCCGGAAGCATCATGCGCGTCTGGAGCAGCTGATTGTCCAAAAACCTTACGCGCTTCGAGAGATTGTCTCTGTCGTTGAGAGCGTCGTAGAGCGACTGCTCCATCGACATCACCGCGAATTCAAGATCACGCCTTGATTGAGTCTCCATCAGTTTTAGGCGCTCATGCAATCGATGAATCTCGGCACGGTCAATTTTCTGCATCATCATCAATTCGTTTTCCCTCGCACGCGACCGTTTAGTCATTAAATCTGCCCGCTCGTTATCAACTTGCTGCCGTCGTCTTGCAGAATCGGCTTCGAATTTACATCTCGCAACGCGCTCTGTGAGCGCGAGTTGCTCGTTCTCTTTCGTCTCCAGCGCGCCTTGAAGTTCGTCAAGCTCGATGACGAGAGACTCGTTTCGTCGCTGCCACCGGTCACACACGTTGCGCATCGTGGAGAAGAGCTCTCCGTAGCGTTCGCGGATCGCATCCAACAACTCGCCTCGATCTCTACACCCAGCGCTCACTTGCCGAGCACTCTCTCGGAACGCGGTATCGATTATCTCAAAGTCGTCGCTAAACGTGTCGATGTGCAAGCTTGCGTACCGCGCGAGCGCTCCACTCACCGTTCCCAAACCGCCCATCTTGCTCAGCTCGGCGCACTTGTTCTCGATGGCGCCCTCTGGCAAGACGTCGTCTAGCCGTCGCAACAGCATGATAGCCATTCCACGCGTTGCAGGCTCGGGTGGTTTCCGCAGGATGAGCTGTCGAGCACTCATGTCGCGAACGAGCGAAGGTTTCAACGAATGTCTCTCGTCCTTTTCGTCGCACTTCCTCGTTGGCCTGCAGCGATCCATGACGCTCCATCGCTTACGCTCCGGAAGAGCGTTTGGCGATTTATTTTCGATTCTCTTCGCCTTCAAATCAGTCAAGGCTTTCTGTACACGCGTGATTTCCCGCCTCAAGAGATCGATCTCGCCTCCCACGGAGCGCCGGTCCGCGCGGTCGTGGTTGCGATTCTCGGTGTGGCTCGCCGCGGCGCTCAGGTCTTCACGGGGGGGACGCGTGAGCGCACGCGTGATATCACCGTACGCCCGCTGACGGCTTCTTCCAAACGGTAAGCCATCACCCACGCCTTCGGGCATGCGGAGATATGAAGACGAGAGTCATTTATTTTTAACTCTCCCACGACGTCGCTTCTGTTGTTGCCCAATCGCGCCGACCGTCGTTCACTTGAATTGAATTTCGTTTCGACGCGCTCGTCTCATCGTTTTTTCAGTTCTTCTGAAAGTCTCTGCGCGACGCCATACGTTTCCCGTCGTCGCACGCCGAGTTCTTTTGCGACGCGTCTCGACGCGTCGGAGGGAGACGCGCCGTCCTCCAACAGCGAGCGCACCGCGTCTTCGACGTTCGACGAGCTCGGCGCGCTATTGTCGTCGTCATCGTCTTCATCACTCGCGAGCGCGGGTTGGTCGTCATCGTAACCTTCGATGACGAGCGTGATTTCCCCTCGCGGGGCGCGCCGCTCGAACTCCGCTCTGGCCTCACTCAGCGTGCTTCTCCAAAACTCTTCGTGCACCTTGGTCAACTCTCGACACACCGAGCATCGTCGATCGCCCAACGCCGCGTGTGCGTCTTCCAACGTCCCGATTAGTTTATGCGGAGGCACGAACATGATGAGCGTCGCCTTGTTGCGCGCAAAACTCTTAAATCTTTTCGCTCTCTGCGAAGATTTCGGCGGCGGGAAACCGATAAACGTAAACTCATCCGTCGGCAATCCCGCGCCCGCGATCGCCGCCAAAACCGCGCTCGGTCCCGGCACGGGAAACACTCTCACACCCATCGCCGCCGCCCTCGCCGCCAAATCCGCGCCCGGGTCGTTCACCGTCGGCATTCCCGCGTCGCTCACCAGTGCCAGCGCCGCGCCGCTCGCCAACCGTCCCAGCACCGACTCCCTCCGCTTCGCCTCGTTATGCGCGTGATACGACACCAACGGCGTCGCGATATCGTACGCTCGCATCAGCTGCTTCGTCCGTCGCGTGTCTTCGGCCAGCACCGCGTCCGCGTCGCGCAGCACGCGCAGCGCGCGCAGCGTGACGTCCTCCAGGTTGCCAATCGGCGTCGCCACCAGGAACAGCCCGGGCTCGAGCGTCGACGCCCCGCGCGCGCGTCGCTCGCGCGCGTCCTCCTCGAGCGCGCGCGCGAAGCCTCGCTCGTCGTCGTCCGCGTCGTCCTCGTCGTCCGCGTCGTCGTCGCGCGCGCGCGTCCCGGCCTCGCCCGAGCCAATCGGCGTCCCGGCGGCGCGAACGCTCGCGCGCGTCGCGCGCGTCCATCGTCGCGCCGCCGCGCCGCCGCGACGCGTCGACGCGCGCGCGGGCGTCGTTCGGAGCGCGCGCGCGGTGGCGAGGCGCGCGAGCGCGCGCATCGGACGCGTTCTGACGTCGACGCCGCGATGCGGTCGTTACGCGACGACGACACTCGGCGACGCGCCTCGCGCGCGCGCCACCGCGGGGGCGTCGGCGCGGCGGCGCGCGATGGGGAACGCGTGCGCGCGACCGAAGGCGGACGACGACGGCGCGCGGGCGACGTCGAGGCGCGACGCGCGCGCGACGAAGACGGACGCGTCCGAATCGGCATCTCGTCGAGATGATCGTCGCGCGGCGACGACGGTGCGCGCGCGAGCGTCGATCGACGGAGGACGGCGAACGTCGCGAGAGTTCGCCGCGCTCGTGTCGGTGGCGCGGTCGTGGCGGGGCGCGGAGACGTTCGCGACGAAGGATGGATTCTTCGACTCGCTGGACCCGTGGTGGGGCGTGGCGGCGCCGACGCCGTGGACGGGACCGCCGACGCCGACGATGGCGTGCGAATTAGAAGAGGAGGAGTTTTACGATCACGTCGAGTCGAAACGAACGCACGGGAAGATACCGCTGTACCCGTGGGAGGGGGAGACGTGGACGGGGCCGCGGATTTTAGACGTCGTCGAACACGGGTTGACGTGCGCCGACGTCGACGCGGGGTTGGGACGGCCGTGCACGCTGAAGATGAGCAATGAGAGGCAGATACAGCATTTGCGAAACGCTATAGCGGACGTCATGCAGTCGGTGGCGTTTGAGTTCGCGATGAAGGTGTTCGAAGGGCACGATACGCCCCCCGAGGTGGCGTGTCAGAGATTTTTACGGCGGCTTTGCGAGGCGTGTCACGGCGGCGTGTATTGTCGTCTGCGCATCGTGCATAAGACGAAAGATGCGTGCTTGGCAAACTTACAGGATAGTAAGAACTTAGGCGCCGCTTTATACACGAGAATATTTATGTTGCGATTTCTCAAGAGGTTTCCGCCACAGCACGGATTTAGGCACCGAGAAATCGACGCCGACGAGACAAAGGAGCGCGCGGTGCGGGACTTGGCGGATACTTTCGATATGTTTAAAATTTGGCCCGCGAGCGAGAGCCATCCCGCAGCGTTATTTTGTTGCATGACCACGGCCGGGATGAAGAATCTCTTACGAGCCGAGGTGACGGATTCGTGGTACGGTGTGAACCAAATGTACGAAGTCGCCCTGGCGCAACCGAGCGAATACTTGAGCGGCAAGTTGCCGCCGATGATCGTGGATGTGAAAAAGTGTTCTGTGACGGTGTTCACCAGGGCGAACATCGCGCTCATCGCTAGGCAGTTCGCCGTCGCCGAGTTTCACCCAGAGCCTTTCGCGCACTTCATCGTGACGAATTGTCCGTACTTGCTCGCCGCGCTCTGGTCCATCGGCAAGTTGTTCTTGACGGAGAGCGCTCGAAACAAGTTTGTGATTTGCACCGGAGACGCCTCTACGGAGATTCAGAAGCGGTACGGCGTGGCTAAAAGGGATCAGCCCGTCGAGTGCGGTGGCGAAGCTCGCGACGAGATGATCGCCGCTCGCGACTGGCTCGCCGTCGTCCCGCACGAGGGCGCGATTAAAGACCTCCAGCGCGCCATGGCGGGACGACGCGCCATAGCGGGGACGGCGTCCGATCCAGACGCCAGTCCTCTCGTTCGCAAGTTTTCTGCGCTCAATATGACACCGAAGATGGCGTTCAAGACGGGGATTCGACCGTCATCCACGTCCCTCGTCTCCGTCGCGATTCGCGCCGTCGAATTCGTCTTCCTTCTGGCGCTCTTCGCGCTCGTCTTTAGATCGCCCGCTCGTCGACTTTACATGGTGGCGATGAACACCTAAATATATGCATTACATTGATGTTAAAACTCTTGCAGACTCTACTGCGGCTTGAACCACGCCGCGAACGATCCGCACGTCTCGTCGACGAGCGCGCTCTTCGCCTCGTAATACGCCTTCGTCTTCGGCGCCTTTGCGAGAATCGCGTCGACGCCGAATTCGCGCGCCATCACCACCGCCGCGAGCGCGGAAATATCACCCACCGTCGCCGCGTTCGCGTCCAGCAGCCCGTCGACGTGCTCGAAGTGCGTCGCGAGGCGCTCCCTCAACGCGTCCGCCTCGCTCGCCGGCGTCCCCTTCGTCGGGACGTTCGCCGCCTTCATCGCGTCGTAAATCTCCGTCATCTTCTCCAGCAGCATCTCGCTTCGCGCGAACTCCGCGTCCGTCGCGCCGTCCCGCTTCGCCTTCCTCGCCAGAAACCGCGCGATCGCCATGCTCTGGCCCATCTTCCCTCCCGGCACGCCCTCGCCCTCGAGCTGCGGCAGCTGTCCGAACATCGTCTCGCCCTTGTACGCCGGCCAATCCACCGCGCGCTGCGCGACGTCGAGCCCGGCGTCGCGGGCGAGGAGCAGCGTCAGCACGTTGCGCGCGAGCAGCGGGAAGTACACGAGCTCCATCGTCGGATCTTCGATCGACGCCGGCGCGATGTGACGCGCGCGTCGAACGGAACGGAACGGAATGGAATGGAATCGGGGAAAAAGTGGTCGCTCGGGACGGATGACGACTGAAAACAAAACTGTGGTTAAAAACTGTGGTCACGAACTGTGGTTACGAAAAGTGTTCAAAAAAAACCGCGTGTGACGGAAATGTGTCGAAACGTCGACTCGGCGTCCGTCGCGACGCGCTCAAGTGTCGGTGACCCCGTAAAAGTGTTCATACTTGAATCGCCAGTCATCTTCCGGCGATTTGCTACCGGGGTAGAGGAGTTTCGATTTGATGGTGATTCTGAGGGGGGGGCCCTTGCTGAACTTGAATGAGAAATCGAAACCGAGGCATTTCCAATCTGCTTGACACTTCGCGTCCAACGCTTCTTCCAAGGTGTCGTAACCATGGGCGTTGTTCGAAGTGGTCACGAGCTTGTAGCCGGGGGCCGGACTGACGTACTTTCTCCAGATTCCCTTCGTGTAATATTTGTTCGTTTTCGTTTCGCCGTACTTGAGCAAGTCCCAGGATCTGTCGGACTTTTGACCATAGCCAACGCATTCAAAATCCTTCCAGCACGCTTGACGCACGGCGTCTCGATCTTCGGCGGCATCCGACGAGCTTTTACCCCACGTCCTGAGTTTCGCGAAACCGTAATCAGGTACGATAAAGTTACGAATCTGCGCCTTGCTGTACTTTGAAGGAATCGCCGATGTCGACGGTTGTAACAAGTCCCAACACGACGCGCTAAAAAAGCGATTTACGCTCTTTTTGTACTGTGCGAAACCGATGCAGTTGTTTGTCTCCATGCATAGCAGTTTGGCGTCTTTGAAATCGCTCGAGCAGCCAGCCGCAGCCAAAAACCTCCCTCCGGTAACCCGCGAAGGTGGTACGTATGCGCTTGGATTCTCTCGATAAATCATGGCTTGCGTCTTTTGGTTGGCTGGTAGGACAGCTTTCACCGCAGCGGCTGCCGCTGATTTTTCGGCAGCAGTAGCGGCTGTAAATAAAGGCGACGCATCGTACTGCGGCTTTTCAACCGCCTTTTTAAACTTCTTGCTCCAACCCCCCAAGCGCCCACGCTCAAATCGTGCGCGAGGCTTGAGGTTTGCCGTAGGCGTAGGTTCATCACCCAGTGAAGACGCCAAAGATGAAGACGAAGACGCAGCGCCAAACGGGGTAAACTTCTGACCACTGGTGCACGGCTCGCCGTCTGTTCGCACGCAGATTCCTGTGTGACAAACTCCTGCGGTCACCCCAGCGCTCGGCCAGGGAGCCGGATTCACATCGGAGGACGCTGAGCTTACTTGACCTGAGAAGGAGATACCATAAATTTGGTCTGGTTTGCCGACGCCGTGCACGTACGATATGCCGAGATCAATGCCCACGGGTATAATCGGCAAATCCGCACCCAAGTCGAGAGCGAAGTAACCCGCCGTACCGGCGACGGTACCGATGTCTTTATATCCGGAGACGGCGATTGATGCGCTGACAGAAGCCTCTGCACCTGTCTTCGGCGGGATAGTGTACCCGCCCCCAACGCAAGACGCGACGTAGCAAAAACGCGTTCCGTCGAGATCCGCGCCCACTCCAATCTCCGTCGCGGCCTCAACTGTGTATACGGCACCACTCAAGTCTCCACCAAATACGACACCGAACGTGAAGGCGGGTAAGTCTCCACTCTTAAGCGCAGGGCAAGACTCCTTCAAGCGTTGTCCGAAAGCTTTGATAATCTCGACCACGGCCGTTGCTTGAGGAAAGACCGTAGCCCAGACCATGTTGCACGCGACGCCAGACATATCGTTGAAATACTTGGTCCTGGACTCACCATTCTCTTGTCCTTTGAGGACGTCTTGGACGAGGTCGAACATTCCGGTGCCTTGACTTCTCAATGCGTTCGCAAACTTTTTGAGGTGAGCGAGCCCTTCTAGACACTCCAACTGACCCAACAATTGCTGAATGAGTTTGACAACGTCCTCCATCGCTTCGACCGCTTCGAGGGAGGACTCGCGCACGGTCTCGACGGCGTCTTCACTCCAACCCGACGCGGTGTTGTACGCCTTCTCGATTCCAGAGTGCTGCCAGGCATTTATTGCGGTGGAACTCACGCCACTCACCGCGCTCAGTTGATTCGCGGTTTGCACCGAAATCGAGCTCACCGCCTTCCCCAAGTCGTACTTCGTGCAAGACTTCTTGTCCGAGGACAATTTATAGCCGACCATGCACGTCTTGCACCGGTCGCTGGATCCAACAAGCCGATACTTTCTGCAATTCGCCGTAAACTTGATTGGAATGTTCTTACAGCACCCGTTCCACTTACAACCGCGCCAGTCGCACTTCGGGCAAAAGCAAACCTTCTTCGACTCGCACACGCTCGCGCCGACGACGAGCGACCCAGCGGGACACGTAATCGGCGCGTGCACGGAGCACCCTTCATTAAAGTCGCACGACTTCACCACCGGCGTGCCGTCCGGCACGAGACAATTCTTCGGCGAAGGGTCTGAGATGCGGCAAATTTCGCCCAGCGTGGCGACGTCCGACGCGCCGCCGAACGCCAGCGTCTCGTTCGCGTGCGGCGCGCACGTCACCATGTCCTCGTTCAGGCATCCCGCCGCGACGATGCGCTCGGCCGGGCACTGTCGTTCGACGTCCACGCCCAACGGCGCGCGCGTCGCCGCGCTCGGGCGCGCCCGCAGCGTCCCGTTCACCAGCAGTCCCGCGGCGAGCGCGAGCGCGAGCGCGACCGTCGTCGCGGACGTCCGCGTCAAAGATCGACGCGCGCCATCGCGCACCAGCGCGGTGCGCTCGTCCACGACGCGCATCGGCGTGGTGTGCGGCGACAGTGGAGGGTGTTGGGCTGATGAGTCAGCATCCGCTCGGGCGGCCGCGATACCGAAGACGCAACACGGACCACGACGGAACCCTCGCGCGCGGCGTCGCGGCCGCCGCAGTTCTCGCCGCGAACACGGTTACATGAGAGCCAAGGTGCGCGACGACGACGACGCGAGGGCGAGAACGTTTTCGTCGCTCGATCGCGACGCGCGCGCGCGACGCGCGGCGAGCGACGCGCGCGCGAGCGCGGCATCGATCGCGAACGCGCGAACGCGCGAACGCGACGACTGACGACGACGACGACGACGCGCGAACGCACGCAGTGGCGCAAGAAACGCACGCGCAGACTTAAGCGTAAACGCAGAAAGATGCGCCAGCGCTCTAAGTAATCTTCTCGAGCAAAGTCACGAGAAACGAACGCGAGACGTCGGCGAGGTCGGGCGGGAAGATCTGTGTTAGGGCTTTCGGCGCGAGGTCGACGACGAAGCGCGAGCTAGGAGGAAGGAGACGAAGAGGAGGATAAGAGGGAGTCGCGATGCGGGAGTTACGGCATCACGAACGTAAATTGTTGAAAAAAGTTGATTTCTTGCAGTGGAAATCTGAACACTCGCACCGAGAGGTGTCGACGATTCGGAGGTATCACTTGCGAGATCGAGACGAGTTTAAGCGATTCAACGTGTTGGTCGGTTCGGTGACGAAGTTGGCGAACGCGTTGAAGAAACTTGACGCGCGAGATGAGACGAGACAGCACACGACGGAGGCTTTGTTGGCGAAATTGTACGATATTGGTGCGATTCCGTCGACCAAGTCTTTGACGCTGTGCGACCGGTTGTCGACGTCGTCGTTTTGTCGACGACGCTTGGCGACGGTTTTGGTTCGCGCGCGCATGTGCGAGACGTTGCGAGAGGCGACGACGTTCATAGAACAAGGGCACGTGCGCGTGGGGGCGAAAGTCACGCGTAATCCTGGATACATCGTTACGCGAGATATGGAGGATTACGTCACGTGGGTGGACACGAGTAAGATCAAACGCAAAGTGGCGGCGTACAACGATAAATTGGACGACTACGATTTGTTGGGCGAATAATTGTATCGCGTACGCCGTTACTGGGCGTGTGTCTTGTTCGTTCTCGAGGGGTTGAGCGGAGGACTGTTTGTATTCGCGTCGAGGAGACGACGCGAACGCGACGGCGTGAACGAATAGAAATCGACTTGTAACGACTTTTTACCGGACGACAAAAATATAAATGCTTGCATGTTTTACATAAAGAATCAATCTCGAGCGACGACTACACGTACCATCGATCGAGGAGCTCGGGGAGTTCGCGCACGTGCGAGATGACGCCGTCCACGACCGCGTCGCTGTTCGCCTCGACCCCTCCTCGAAGCGACTTTTCCGCGTAAGGCGCCCCCCCTCCGCTCTCGTACGGTTTCGTCGTCGGATCGCACACGTGCACCGTCTTGAAGTCGAACTGTTTCGCGCAGTAACAATCGTTCAGAACATCGTCGCCGACGTGCGTCCACGAATCGGCGTCGCCCGAATACCCATGATCCGCGATCGCGATGCCCATCGCGAGCTGAAACGGGTACGCGTTCGGCTTCCTCGCCATCTCTCCGTGCACCATGTGTTCATCGATCAGCGCCTCGGCGGAGATTTCAAAATCAAAAAACTCTCCCAACCCCGCGCCCGCGGCGCTGCCGAATCCATTCGTGATCGATCCCACGGCCACCCCCGGATGGCGCTCGCGAATCGCTCGCAGCGCCTCCGCCGCGCCCGGATACACCAACTCCCGCGCCATCGCGTTCCGCATCGGTATCCACGCCAGGTGATACCCCCGCGCCACCGTCGCCACCGCATCGCTCTCCGGTATCCCGCACTCGATCGCCGCCCGCGTCGCTCCCGCGATTCGTATCGCCGCGTACGACATCGGTTCCGCCGTCGTCCCTCGCGCCGCCGCCTCGCACTCCCGCTGCTCGCGGATCCGTTTCATCGTCGCGTGCACGCGCGCCGTGCGCGGGAACCGCCCTCCCAATCGCGCCGAGCACCACTCGATCAGCGCCTCGTTCGCCGCGTTCACCACGGGCGTCGTCGGCCAGAGCGTGTCGTCGAGGTCAAACGTGATGAC
>JACLAB010005282.1_pt1 | contig 29873 bp, 51 predicted proteins | sample 8027921 | NCBI WGS metagenome assembly JACLAB01 (sample SAMN15725117, study PRJNA655200) | protist metagenome | isolation source: fluorescence activated cell sorting (FACS) single amplified genomes of... | place: USA: West Boothbay Harbor, Gulf of Maine | collected 2000-07-19 | reverse complement strand
ATGCAAGAAACAGAAAAGATGCTGTAATGGAATTAGATTTCTCTCCATTTAGAAGAGGCAAGATTTCTCTTAATAATGTTAAGATGAAAGATAATAAACCTTTTTCTTATGAAGTTGTTTTTTATGGCAATACTATAAACTTAAAAGATTTACTTGGAGATGATGAATTAAGTACACTTGGTCAATTAGATGATTATACTCATGACTATACAAGTACAAATGTAAAAAATGGTTTACAATCAGGTTTATCTTCTGGTAAAATAATATATCCTTTAATATCTCACACTAAAAGGTTTTTTTATGATTCTAATCCATCCTCTCCCTTCTACAGTGGTAATCTACATTATAATACTACACAAAATAATATTGGATTAGCTTTTGATGATTTAAAACCTGCTGTAAAATGTTTAACTATAATAGAAGCTATAGAAGACAAATATACTACAGCTAATGGATATTCTTCTAATGTGGTATTTACTAGAGATTTCTTTAACTCAACAGAATTTAGCAATCTATTTCTTTGGTTAAGTAGAAATAAAGGAGCTGTAGGAGGAGACGAAAACCAAGAAGAAACATTAAGTCGTATATGTGGTGCTTGGGGTTATTCTTCTGGTGACTTAGGGTTTAATATAACTGGAGATACTTGGACTGTATCAACATCAGGACACACAAGACGTTATGACGCACAATTAACAATAACAACAGCAGGTGCTAATCAAAGCATCCCTTATAGTGTTAAAGCGGTTGACTATGTTACTGGAAACACATTAGCACAGTTAGCATTAGGTTCTGGTGCATCAAGAGATTTTACTGTTCAATTAATATCAACATTTGAATTAGTTAATTATCAAATTAAATGGATTGTTGAATCTAATGAAAATTTAGTTTTTACACCTACTTTAGATATGACAGAGTATATACTAAATCCAGCAACACAAACTCCTACAGGAACAAACACTGCTGTGTTTAATATAGGTGGTAGTGGAGATAGTATAACTACAACTAGTGAAATAATAATAACTGATAATGTTCCTAAAATTAAAACTATAGATTTTCTTACAGGATTATTTAAGATGTTTAATTTAACAGCATATTATATTGATGATGTAGCTGACACAGACTTTGGTAAAATATATATAGATACTTTAGATAACTTTTATTTAGATGCGATAAACAATCCGTCTGAAGGTAGTTATGATATAACAAAACATATAGACACAAAGGATTTAACTATAGAAAGAGCTTTTGAATATAATCAAATAAACTTTCAATATGAAAAACCATCCACTTTATTATCTATAAATCATCAAGAACAATTTAATGACATATTTGGTAATGAAGAAGTAAAACCTACATTTGTAGATAGAGGCACTAAATATGATGTAAAAGTTCCTTTTGAACACATGAAGTTTGAAAGAATTATTGATTCTAACCAAACAGGAACAAGTCCTTATTCATCAATAACATTACCATCTCCATACATAACAGATATATTATGGGGTTATTCAGCAGATGGAGATTTTGAATCTAAAACTGATGTAACTCCAGCTACAGGCGACTATTCTCCAGTACTAACTAAACCACTTGTATTTTATGCAATACAAGAAAGTATAAATACTGGGAAAGGAATTAAATGGATTTCTGATGGAACACCTATAGAAATAACACAATATTACAGACCTTCTAATACTAATGAAGACGGCACAACATCAACCGCGGCTGCTTTTACAATTAACTTTGATGATGAAATAGATGAATGGAACTTAACTAATTACGATGGAGGAACTAATTCTTTATTTAAAAAGTTCTACGCTAATTATATTAACGGAATATTTGAGGAAAAGAAAAGAATATATAAGTTAAAAGGATATTTGCCAACAGATATATTAGTTAATTATAGATTAAATGATGAGCTTGTGATACAAGACAGAACATTTACGATTAATTCTATAAGCACAAACTTTAAAACTGAAGTAAGCCAATTAGAATTACTAAACAAATTATAAATATGATAAAAGATGTCCTTGATTTATTAAACGCTTCTCAATGGTATGGAGGTGGAGAAAATATTGAAATTGCTAAAGGAAAATATGCAGCAGTTAAAGACTTTGAACAAATGAAAGAACAACTTAAAAGATTGAGAAATGGCAACTAAGAAAATACTTATTCAAGTAATACTTGATGATAAGGCAAGTGCTTCAAATAAAAAAATTGGTAATGCTTTAGGTAAAACTACTACTGAATTCAAGAGGATGACTGTAGAGCAAGAGAAACAATATATTGCTCAACAAAAAGCTATAATATCAAATAAATTATATACTGATTCTCTTAAAAAGCAAGCAATAAAACAGGTAGATGTAGCTGAAGCAACAGGAAATGCAAGGGCACAATCAGGATTAAATAACGCAATACTTTTAGAAACTGGTCGATTAGCATCGGATGCTTCTTATGGATTTACTGCGATGGCAAATAACTTAGGTCAAATAGTAAGTTTGTTCGGTTCTTTTATAGAAACAAATGACGGTGTTGTAGCTTCATTTAAACAATTACTTAAATCTTTATGGGGAGTAGGAGGTCTATTGATAGGTATTCAACTTTTAATTTCATTTGGTCCAAAGATATATGACTTCTTTACTGGAATGACCGAAGAAATGAAAAAAGCTGCAAAAGCACAAGAAGAATTAAATAAAGCTCTTGATGATTTAGGAACTAAAATATTTCAAGCACAAAAGTATGCTGATGTAATTGAAAATGTAAATACAAGTGAAGAGGTAAGATTAAATTTAACAAATGAATTGATAAATCAAATACCAAGCTTAACAGCAGAAGATTTCAAATACGGACAAAATTTAGATGAGGTAAGAGAAAAAATTAATGAATATGCTTTATCTCAAGCTACTAGAATAGAAATTGATAGATTAGTTGGAGAAAATAGCGAAACATTATCTGCAGCTGCAACGGTAAGAAGAATTAGCGAAATAAAAGATGAAAAGGAAAAAACAAAAGAGATGAAAAAGTTCCTTGAACAACAAGGAATGGATGTAGATGCAAGAATTAGAGAAAGAAAAGCTAGTGCAAAAGAATTTATTGGCACAGATGCTGAAACGATAGCAGCAGAATTTAGTTTAATGACCACTGAAGCAGTTTTAGCCTCAAGAATTATAGAAGAAGAGTTAAATGAATTATACAAGAACTTAAAAAGACAAGGAGATGTTGGTAAAAGAGATGTTGTAGAATTGTTAGAGATATTTAGATTTGGTTTAGAAACTAATGAATTGTATTTACAAGGTTTTACTGGTCAACAAATAATGGCTATGGAGGCTTTATCTGAAGGTGTTAAAGAAAGAAAAAAAGAACTAAATGACTTTGGTGATGCTTATATAGAAAAAGCAAAACAAATTACAGAAGCTGAAAAAGCAGAAACAAAAGCAAGAATTGCAATAAGAGAAGGTTATTTTGATGCTGCAAAATCTATTAGTCAAGGCTTTAAAGCTTTAGGTGATTTAGACGATGGCTTTAAAATAGCAGCAATTATTACAGAAAAAGCAGAAGCTATAGCTAAAGTAATAGTTAAAACCAAAGAAAGCAATCAAATTATTCGTGCAGCTTCTCAAGCAAGAGCCGCATTAGGTGATGTAACCGCTGTTCCTAAAGGTAGAGCTAGAGTTTTAAAAAACAATATAACTTCTGGAATAAACATTGCTGGTATAGTTGCAGCGGCAGCAGGAGGTATCAATGCAATTAAAAGTAAATCATCTGTAGGAGCATCTTTAGGTGGTGGTGGTGAAGGAGGAGAGGCAGGAGAGGTGCAAGCTCCTGACTTTAATGTAGTAGGTGCTGGTGGTGTAAGTCAATTAGCAACTACATTAGCAGGTGTTACAGGACAACCATTAAAAGCATTTGTTGTTAGCAAAGAAATAACATCAGCTCAGGAACTAGAAAGAAATATTACAAACACCGCATCAGTCGGTTAATTATTAAAATAAATTCAATATGAAAATAGTAGAACTACTTATAGACGAAGAACAAGAATTATCTGGAATAGAAGCTATATCTATTGTAGATGAACCAGCAATAGAGGAAAACTTTATTGCATTATCTAAACAGCATGAAATAAAACTTGCTGAAGTAAATAAAGAAAAGAAAATATTAATGGGTGCTGCCTTAGTTCCTAATAAAAACATCTATAGAAAAAGTGGTGAAGATGAGTATTATATATTCTTTAGTGAAGATACAGTAAGACAAGCATCTCAATTATTCTTAATGAGAGGTAATCAAAATAAATCTACTTTAGAACATCAAGCTGAATTGCACGGTTTATCTGTTGTTGAATCTTGGATTATAGAAGATGAAGTGCATGACAAGTCAAGAAAATATGACATGAATCTACCAATAGGTACTTGGATGGTTTCTATGAAGGTAAATAATGATGAGGTTTGGAATGACTATGTTAAAACTGGTAAAGTAAAAGGATTCTCTATAGAAGGTTATTTTACAGATAAAATAGCTATGAGCAAGATTAATGAAATAGACAATGAAGAGGAAGCTAAAGAAATACTATTAGAGATTGCCAATTCAATACTAGACAATAAATATGAACTTGAAACTTATAGTGACTATGGAAGTGGTGTTAGAAATAATGCTAAAAGAGGAATTGAATTAAATAAAAGTGTAAACAATAAGTGTGCAACTTCTGTAGGTAAAGTAAGAGCACAACAATTAGCAAGAGGAGAGAAACTAAGTGTATCTACAATTAAAAGAATGTACAGTTATTTAAGTAGAGCAGAAACTTACTATGATGAATCTGATAGCAAAGCTTGTGGAACTATATCTTATTTATTATGGGGTGGTAAAGCTGGATTAAACTGGTCAAGAGGTAAATTAAAAGAACTTGGTGAACTAGATTTAAACGATGATAATCCTTGTCAAGCAGGATATGAGCAAGTAGGAATGAAAGACAAGAATGGAGTACAAGTACCTAATTGTGTGCCAAAACAATAACTATGAGTAAATCAAACGAAACATTAGGACAATCATCACCTACAAACAATAGAAGAGGTTGCTTGTGTAAAAATGGCACATATTCAAGAAAGTGTTGCGATGGCACTCTTAGAGCACAAGGAGTTGGAAGAATAACAGGAGAATCTCCTTCTGGAAATGAATATTACTACAGAGTTCAAAGATGTGGTCATTCAATGCACAAAGAAATACATTTACACGATACACAATTAGTTGTAGGTAATGTTTATTATTTAGAGTTTGAAAATACAGGTCATAGCAATTGTTATACTGTACTAAACGTATCTTCTAGTGGTGAGCATCATATTGATACAGCAACACTATACAACGATTGTACATCCTGCCTTGCTGCAAACTAAAAATCTAACAACCTTTTTATATACAGTTAATTAGTTAAGATAAATTAATTTAATAATCGAAATTTATGGAAAACACTAAAGCTACATCGATTTTAAACGACATCATGCAAAAACTATCCTTAGTTAAAAAAGATGAAGTAAAAGAAATCGAAGTTAAAGACGAAGTAAATCTTTCGGAACAAATTAAAGAAGAAGAGACATTATCTCAAGAATTAACAGAACTTGCTTGCCAAGAAGAAGTTAAAGAGGAATTATCTACTGAAAAAGTTGTTTCTGAAGAATTACAAGAGGAAGTTCCTGTTATAGAGGAAGTTTCTGAAGAAATTGAGATGGATGAAGACAAATACGTTGGAAGAGACGAGTTTGAATCTAAAATCTCTGAATTAAAAGGAATGATTGAGGAAATGAAATTAGGTTACGGTGAAGAAAAACTATCTATGGAAAACAAAATAGAGAAGTTATCTGCTGAACCAGCTTCACAACCAATATCACACAGCCCTGAAGGGGAATTAAAACAAAACTTTAAATCTTATGGTCAAAACAGAGTTATGAGCACTAGAGATAGAGTAATGAACAGAATTGCTAATTTAAAATAAACCAAAACAAAAACAATTAAAAAATGGCTACTACTACATCAATTACAAGTACTTATGCTGGCGAATTTGCAGGCAAGTACATTTCTGCTGCTTTATTATCAGGTGTTACACTTGATAGAGGTGGTATTGAAATCAAACCAAACGTAAAGTTCAAAGAGGTAATCAAGAAAATTGCTACTGATTCTAACGTAATCAAAGATGCAACTTGTGATTTTACTGACACTGCAACTATTACACTAACTGAAAGAATACTTCAACCAGAAGAGTTCCAAGTAAACCTAGAGCTTTGTAAGAAAGACTTTAGAAGTGACTGGGAAGCTGTATCAATGGGATACTCTGCTTTTGACAACTTACCTCCTAAATTCAGTGACTACTTAATCGGTCATGTATCTGGATTAGTTGCTGAAAAAACAGAAAACAACATCTGGAAAGGTGTTAACGGAAATGCTGGTGAATTCGATGGATTCACTACTTTAATGGCTGCTGATGCTGACATAATTGACGTTGCTGCTGGAACTGTAACTTCTGCTAACGTAGTAGGAGAGCTAGGAAAAATAGTTGACGCTATTCCTTCTGCTTTATACGGAAAAGAAGACTTATACATCTATGTATCACAAAACATCGCTAGAGCTTACGTAAGAGCTTTAGGTGGATTTGGAATACTACAGAATGCTGCTGGAACTGAAAACGTATCTAGCATTGGAGCTAACGGTGTATCTAATCAAGGTACTATGTGGTGGCAAAATGGAGCACTATCTATTGACGGTGTAAAATTATTTGTTGCTAACGGACTTGCTGACAACACTGCTGTTGCTGCTGAAAAATCTAACTTATTCTTTGGAACTGGTCTTTTATCTGACCACAATGAAGTTAAGTTGATTGATATGGCTGACCTAGACGGTTCTCAAAACGTAAGAGTTGTTATGAGATTTACTTCTGGAGTACAGTATGGAATTGGTGCTGATATTGTACTTTATTCTTAATAAATTAAATTAACCAAAAATTAGGGTAGGTAGGTCGATGCCTGCTTACCCTTTTTTTATAATAAAATAATAAAACTATGGCTTGCGATTTATCATTAGGTAGAAAAGAACCTTGTAAAGATGTTGTTGGTGGCATAAGAGCTGTTTATTTTACTGATTTTGGAGATTTAGGTACAGTTACAGAAACTGATGATGAAATAACGGATTTATCTGGAACTTTCAGTGCCTACAAATACGAAGTAAAAGGAAACTCATCTTTTGAACAAAACATTACCTCATCAAGAGAGAATGGAACTACATTCTTTGAACAAACATTAAATTTAACACTACACAAGTTATCTAAAGAAGATAATAAAGAATTAAAATTATTAGCTTACGGAAGACCTCACGTTGCTGTTGAAGATTATAATGGAAATGTATTTTTAATGGGATTACAGCATGGAGCTGACGTATCAGGAGGAACTATTGTTACTGGAGCTGCTATGGGAGATTTAAGTGGTTATACACTTAGTTTATCTGCTATGGAAGTAAAACCAGCTAACTTTATAGATTCACCTACTATTACTGACCCTTATGCTGGAATGTCTAGTGCAACTGCAACTATTGTGGTAGGTACTAATTCATAATAAATAAATTTAATAGGTTTAATTAAAGGGGTGCTTCGGTATCCCTTTTTTTATTAAAACAAATACCAGATTATTTGTTATTTATAATATGATAATATTAACAACATCAACAGACGCTCAGAGCTTTAAAGTGATACCTAGAAGTGCAGAAAACTCAGTTACGTTTGAATTGACTGATAAATCTAAAAGGACTACAAGTCTTGTTTCTGTTTCTGTAACTAATTCTAACGGTTATATGAATATTACAGGTAGTTTTTCTTTAGTTGAAGATAGATTTTACTCATTTGCTGTAAAAAATGGCTCTGTAATTATATATAGAAGTTCTATTTTCTGCACAAATCAAACTAATTTTAATACCTTTGATGTACAATCTGGAGAATACACTACAGAAAACACATACGATAACGATTTTGTAATAATATGAGAAAAGTAAATAAAATGGCAAAAAAAAGATATAATAGTAAACCTTTGCCTAAAGTAGAAAAAGGAAAGATACACATAGTCAATATGTCATCTTACACAAGACCTGAAATTAAAGAACAATACAATAGAGATTGGGTAGAGTATGGAGATGATAACAATTATTTTGATTATCTAATAGATAGATATAATGGTAGTCCTACAAATAATGCGGCTATTAATGGTATAGCAGAAATGATATATGGTAAAGGAATAGATGCTGTTGATAGTAAAGATAAAGAAGTTGACTATAAAGAGATGAAAGAACTCTTTACTAAATCGTGTATGAAAAAGATATGCTATGACTATAAAATGATGGGTCAAGCAGCACTTCAAATAATCTATTCTAAAGACCATAAAAAGATTGTTCAAGTAGAACACATACCTGTAGAGACGTTAAGGGCAGAGAAGGCAAATAACAAGGGTGAAATACAAGGTTATTACTATGCTAAAAATTGGTCAGAAGTTACATTTAAGGATTCTCCTAAAAGAATACCTGCATTTGGAACAAGCAATTCAGGATTAGAGATATTATATATTAAACCTTATAGAGCTGGATTTTATTATTATTCTCCAGTTAATTATCAAGGGGGTTTACAATATGCAGAACTAGAAGAAGAGATAGCGAACTATCACATAAATAACATACAAAATGGACTTGCTCCAAGTATGCTTATTAACTTTAATAATGGTGTTCCTACAGAAGAACAAAGGTCTCTTATAGAGCAAAACATACAAGAAAAATTCAGTGGTTCTTCTAATGCTGGTAGATTTATATTAGCTTTTAATGATAGCAAGGAGCTTTCTGCAAGTATCGAGCCAGTTATACTGAGTGATGCACATGAGCAATATAGATTTCTTAGTGATGAATCTATGAGAAAAGTAATGGTTTCACACAGAATTGTATCTCCTATGCTTGTAGGTATAAAAGATAATACTGGACTTGGAAATAATGCTGAAGAACTACAAACAGCTTCATTGCTTATGGATAATACAGTTATTAGACCAATGCAAGTTACTATACTAGATGAGTTAGAAAAAATATTAATGTATAACGGAATTGAATTAGATATATACTTTAAGACATTACAACCTCTTGAATTTACTGATTTAACTAACGCTATAACAGATGCAGAAATAGAAAAAGAAACAGGAATAAAAAAGGATGATAGTGAACAAATAGAAGAAGAACAAATAAATATAGAAGAATAATGGCAACAGCACTATTTATAAAACGGTCAGATTTAGTAAAGAATACTGCATTAAATTCAAACGTAGATACAGATAAGTTTATACAATTTATTAGTTTGGCACAAGAAATTCATGTACAAAATTATCTAGGCACAGATTTATATGACAAGATAAGTGCCGATATAATAGCAGGGACTTTAACTGGAGATTACTTGTCTTTAGTAAATGATTATATACAACCAATGCTTATACACTTTGCTATGGTAGAATACTTGCCATTTGCAGCATACTCTATATCAAACGGAGGTGTATATAAACACAACTCTGAAAACAGTCAGATAGCTAATAAAGAAGAGATAGATTTCTTAATTCAAAAGGAGAGAGATTTCGCTGAATACTATGCTCAAAGATTTATAGATTATATGAGTTTTAATGCTCCATCTAAATTTGATGAGTATTACAGTAATTCAAACCAAGATATTTATCCAGATAAAGACACAGGGTTTCACGGATGGGTATTATAAAGAAGAACTACAAACCTAAACAGGTTAATGTAAAAAAATTACTAACTTATTTAAAAAAGAAGGATAATGGCTACACTTTCAGGAAATAAAATAAAAAATACCTATCAGTCACTTGTAAAGTTTTCTGATAATGGAAATATAACTACTTCAGCCAAACAACTAACTGATGGTTTTGGTAACAATTCTCCTATGTTTGTATCTACTACTCAAGTAGGTATAGGTGTTACTCCAGAATCAGGATTAAATCTTCACATCTTTGGAGATGCTAAAATAGGTAGCAATTTAACAGTCATCGGTAATTTAGTAGTTGAAGGAAGCACTACAACAGTAGGAACAGATACATTAACAGTTAAAGACCCTTTAATTGTATTAGCAAATAACAACACGTCTACAGACGCAGTTGACATAGGTTTTTATGGCAAATATACTCCTTCTGGTACTACACTATACTCAGGACTGTTTAGAGAAGCTCTAACAGGTAAATACAGGTTATTTAAAGGATTAGAAGTTGAACCTACTACAACAGTAAATACAAGTGGAACAGGATATGCAGTAGCTAGTTTAGTAGCTAATTTAGAAGGTAATGTTACAGGTAATTTAACAGGCAGTGTAACAGGAGGTTCAATATCAGGTACTACAGGAACTTTTAGTGGTAATGTAGATATAGATGGACAATTAGATGTAGATGATGTAATTTCTGTAGAAGGTTCTGCTTTTGGTAGAATAGAAATAGGAGGAGTTTCAGGTGGATATATAGATTTAAAAGCACCTAATTCAGATGACTATGATTTTAGAATTATAACAAGTTCTGGTGGCAATGAAATAACTACAGCTACAGGTGATTTAATATTTAATACAGCAGAAACATTAGCTTTAACATTAGATACTTCTCAAAATGCTACATTTGAAGGAAATATAATACTTTCAGGAACAGTCGATGGTAGAGATATTTCAGTAGATGGAACAAAATTAGACGGAATAGAATCTGGTGCTGATGTAACTGATGCTACTAACGTATTAGCAGCAGGTGCAGTAATGACTACTGGAAATCAATCTATTGCTGGAGAAAAAACATTTAGTAATGATTTTACTGTTACAAGCGATGCAGTTTTTAATGGTAATATAAATTTAGACGACGATGAAAGAATAAGGTTAGGTACTTCAAATGCTTTTCAACTTTATTACGACTCTACTCTTGAATCAGGACAAGGTGGTGCAATAATAAATTCAAACAGAATATTTATTGAAACTGGCTTTTTTCAATTAAATTCTAGGACTGGAGAAAATATGATAAAAGCTACAAGTAATGGAAATGTAGAACTTTATAATAATGACTCAAAAAAACTAGAAACAACAAACACAGGAATAACTGTAACAGGAACAGTATCAGCTACTGCCTTTTCAGGAAACATAACTGGCGGAACTGGTACTTTTTCAGGTGATTTAACAGTAGGCACTGATTCTTTATTTGTAGATATATCTGAAGATTCTGTAGGTATTGGATTAACTAATCCTTCAGCTTATTCAGTAGATACTTTAGTTATAAATACACCAGATGAAAAAGGAATTACTCTTGTAAGTTCTTCTACTGAAAAAGCATATATAGCTTTTCAAGATGGCACAGGTTCTTTAGAAAACTTTATGTCATTTGACCACGCAGTAAACAAGATGAATTTTAATGTTTTTGATACAGATGGAGACATTAATTTTAGTATAGGAGAGGGAGTTACAAAGTTTAATATTGATAATACTAATGTTAGGGTTTATGATGATTTAACTGTTGATGGAAACTCAACTTTTGCAGGAGATGGAGATTTTGGCGGACAAATTTTCGTAGGTAGTCAAAATTCTACTTTTGCTGAAAATAATTTAAAATTTGAAAGTGCAGGTGATGCTTTTATTGACCACGCTACAGTTGGAGAAAATGTTAATTTTAGAGTTAGTAATTCAAGTAGTTTAGATACTACTGCTATGACTTTATTTTCAACAGGAAACGCTAATTTTGACCAATCAATTTCAGTAGGTGGAAACGCAACTTTTACAGGCAAAGTAACAGCACAATCAACAGCATCAAATACAGCAGGACAGTTTGCTTTTTCTACAGGTGGAAATGATGTAGGAATTAGAGAAGATACTTCAGGTGGATTTAATATAGATGTATATAAATCAGGAACTGGGTATATTAACCCCTTAACTATTGACAGTTCTGGAATAGTAAAAATTAATACAACTGCTGTTAACGCAAGGTTTAGAGTTGATGAAGGTGGTACAGGCGAATGGGTAGCAGGATTTAAACATACAGGTACAACTCCATATGGTGTTTTTATTGACACATCTGGAAACACATCTACAGGTTATACCCTTGGTTGTTACACAAATACTGGTACTGGGTTATTTCTTAAAAACGATGGAAAATTAGGAATAGGAACTGCTTCGCCTGATACATTGCTTAATGTTAATTCATTAAGTGGAGCAACATACCCTACATTAGGAACTGCGAGTGGAGTAATTGCTATTAGTATTAATGAATTACACGGAATGTATCTTGGAGTAGATGGTTCAAGTGGTAATGGTTGGATTCAGGCAATGAGAGAAGATGCAACTGCTACAGCATATAATTTAATACTTCAACCTTCTGGAGGAAACGTAGGAATAGGAACTGATTCGCCTTATGCTAAATTAGAAATAAATGATGGCACAAATATAAATCTTGGAATTAAAGTTGGGCAGACTGACACAACTGCTGTAATGTTAAATGCTTACAATGACGCTGTTACAGCCAATATTCCAATGGAATTTAGAGCATCTAAGTTTGCTTTTGATGTTGGAAATGTAGGAATAGGAGTTACGCCATATTCTTATTCAAGATTAACTACTGAAGGTGTAGATAATACAAGTTCTAATTATGCTTTTATTGCTTATCAGGAAAATACTAATGCTATTCTTGCCTGTAGAAATGATGGTCAAGTTACTATACCAAGTGGAAATTTAGGAATAGGAACTAATTCGCCAGATGCTAAATTACATATTTATGGAAGTTCTACTGTATCAGAAATGTATTTAGGAGAAGATGCAGCAGCAGATAAAGCAGGTATTTTAAAATATACTCAAGGCGATGGAAGTGGGACAGGTGTTATAACTTTAAGTCATTGGGGTAATACTTCTACTACTCAAAGTTTAGCAATAAAATATGGTGGAAACGTAGGAATAGGAACTACTTCGCCTGCATATAAAACTTCTGTTTTTCAAAGTGGGGATTATAATGGTTCTGAAATTTTATTAGATTTATCTATAAAAGATACTGTAGGGGGAAGTTATAATGGAGGTACTGGAGCAGGTATAAGTTTTTCATCTTCACATTGGAGCGTTTCGCCTACAGAAAAAGTAATGGGTGCTATTTATGGTGCTAATACAGATGGTGGTTCTGGAGCAAATGGGTATTTATCATTACGCACAAGGTCAAGTGATGTTGTTACAGAAAAAATGCGTATTACAAGTGGGGGGGATGTTTTAATTAATTTAACTGGACCTATTACCACTAGATATTCCACATCAATTGGTACAACTTTATCAGATACTTATTCTTGGTTTGCAAGTAATGATTCTCTATATGTACAAAGACCAGACGGAACAAATGGAAATGCAATTTCTTTTTTTAGAGCAAGTGTTTCAACTGGAAGTATAAGTCTTTCAGGTTCTGCAACAGCTTACAACACAAGTTCAGATTATAGATTAAAAGAAGATTTACAAGACTTTAAAGGTCTTGAAATGGTTTCTAAAATACCTGTTTATGACTTTAAATGGAAAACAGATGAAAGCAGAAGTTATGGTGTTATGGCTCACGAACTTCAAGAAGTTTTACCAGATGCAGTAACAGGAGATAAAGATGCTATAAATGAAGATGAAAGTATTAATCCTCAAGGAGTTGATTATTCTAAAATTGTTCCTTTACTTATAAAGTCAATACAAGAACTAAAAGCAGAAGTAGATAAATTGAAACAAGAATGTAAGTGTAAAAATTAGTATATTTGTATATAACTATAAATTTAATAAAATGTCAAAAATTAGTAAAGAAGAATTAGAATCATTGTTAGAGTCAGAAAAGAAGTTTTCTGCTATCAAACACGACTTAGGTACTTTAGAAGTACAGAAGCACGGCTTGTTACACGTTTATGCACAAGTGCAAGAAGAAAGTAACAAAGTGAAAGAAGAACTAGAAGGTAAGTATGGTAAAATTAATATCGACTTAAAAGATGGTTCTTACAAGGAGATTGTTGAAGAAGCTGAAGAAGTAAAAGAATAACGCTATGGATTTTGCAGATATGAAGATATACCTTATAAATTCAATAGCCTTTATGATTTCATTAACTGAGGTAGAGGTATGGTTAAAGATTGTACTTCTTATCTGTACTATAGTATATACTATTCAAAAAACAAAGAAATTAAAATGAGTGAATTAAGTGAAGACAGTAAGTTTGAGATTAGTATAAAAACACTTATTGCTATAGGGGTGGCATTATCTACCCTTATAGGAATGTGGTTTGCTTTACAAGCAGATATTGAGGAAGCTAAAAAACTACCTGAACCAGAAATTAGTAGAACTGAATACGACTTAAAAGACCAGTTAATTAGAGAAACTATAATGAATACTGGAACTAAGGTAGAAGAGAACTCAAATGCTTTAAAGAAAATAGATGATAAGCTATTTGAAATAATTAGTAAATGAAATCAAAGTTTATACTTACAACAAAAGCTGGTGTATATGAAACTGATACTTTTTTACAATTAGTATTAGAAGTTCTTAAACATAGGTTTTGGCATTTAAAAACTCACGGAAAGTGGATGGATTAATGCAGAATTATATATTTAACAAATGAAAAAATTAATATTATGTGCGATATTTGTATTGGTTGCGGGCTTTGTATATAGTCAGGATGTAACAATCCTGCAAATAAATGCAGAGTGGAATAAAAAGAATAATTATGATTTAAGTGGTATTACTGGTGCTACAGTAAAGTTTAGCTATCTAAAAGACCAGCCTAAAGACATACAGAAAAGTATTGTTGCTGTTCCTGTTATTGTTATTATGGATAAAAATGGAAGAGTAAGAATGCAATATGTAGCAGACATATCATTAAAGATTAAAGTAGGTAATCTTGATATACAAAATAATGTAGATAGAATAAATAAATTATGAATCGTATAAGCAAACATATAACCTACAAAGAAGCTACTAAAAGTGCCACAGCCTTACGCTTAGGCATAGAGAACACTCCTAGTGATTACGAATTACAAAATATGGAGCTGATTGCAGAAAAAGTATTTGAGCCTCTTAGAAGAGCTGTAAATGGTCCAATTAAAATCAACTCATTTTTTAGATGTGAAGAGCTTAATAAAGCTATTGGTGGAAGTAATAGAAGTCAACATTGTCAAGGTAGAGCTATTGATATTGATGATGTTTATGGCTATGTTTCTAATGCTTATATGTATTATTACATTAAAGATAATCTCGATTTTGACCAACTTATTTGGGAGTTTGGTACAGATACTAACCCTGATTGGGTACATGTTAGTTATGTAGATAGTGATTCCAACAGAAAAAGATGTTTGTTGGCATATAAGGAAAATGGTAAAACTAAATATAAAGATATAAGCAATGTCTGATAAAAAGAAATTTAAAGATACTACAGTTGGTCAGTTATTATTTGGTGCTGCATCAATAATAAATCCAACACTAGGAAAAGTGTTATCTGGTGTAAGTTCACCACAAGAAGCATTAGCAGAGATAGGTAAATCTAAAATATCTGATGAAGATAAGATTAAGCTACAGCAAATGATTTATGAGCAACAAAATAAAGAAATACAATCTATTACAAGCAGATGGGAAGCTGATTCTATGTCTGATTCATGGTTAAGTAAAAATGTGCGACCTTTAGTTTTGGTTTGGTGTATAGTTGTATTTAGTTTAGCTGGTATATTAGACAGTATAGAAAGTGTGCCTTTTCATATTGGAGCAACTTGGAATGATACATTTGAAAAAGTAATGATGGCTGTTGTATTAGCATATTTTGGTGGTCGTACAGCAGAAAAATCTACAAGTATATTTAAAGGTTAATAAATAAATTCAATACACTATGAATTTAATAGGGTTTTATATATCTTTGTGAATTCAATAGGGTGCGATATTCTGTTGATTTTCTTTGTTTTCAATGAAAAGGGGTAGCAAGATGTTGCCTCTTTTTTTTGTCTTTTGTCTTGCACATGACATTTATTATAATTATGTTTGTTGCATGGAAAACTTAACAAAGAAGTTGGTGAGAGTTCAAGGGAGTTTGAAAGCACCAAAAAATCAAAGAAACAATTTCGGTAATTACAATTACAGGAGTTGTGAAGACATCTTAGAAGCAGTTAAACCTTTACTTATAAAAGAAGGGTTATTATTGACTATCTCTGATTCTATTGCACCAGAACCTTTATTCGTTAATGCAGTTGCTGAAGTTACAGATGGTAAAGATAAAATATCTGTAAGAGCACAAGCTGGTATTAACTTAAATAGAAAGGGAATGGATATAGCTCAAAGCTATGGAGCATCAAGCAGTTATGCTAGAAAGTACGCTTTAAACGGCTTATTTTTAATAGATGATACCAAAGATGCAGATGCTACTAATAATCACTCTAAGGTAGCTCAAAACGTCTCTACGGACGTGCTAGAGCCTGCTAAAGATTGGTTAGAAGATAGTGGAGATAAGTTTAATAAGGCAAAGGATGCCATTACAAAGAAAGGTTTTACTATAGCCGATATTAGAAAAAAATATAAAGTAAGTAAGAAAGTAGAAAAATTATTATTAACCTAAATTAAATTAAAATTATGAATGAAAAGAAGTATGTAGGCAGTGGAAAACAAATGGGCAATTATGACCTAGTTAATTTCACTATAGCTGAAGAGAAAACAAAAGATGCATGGATTGAGTACAACGGTAAAAGGTACTTAAAACTAACTATTGGCAAGAAAAAAGAAGTTGACCAATATGGAAAAAGCCACAGTATTTGGCTTGATGAGTATGTTCCAGATAGTGCAAAGCAAGAACCTGCTAAACCACTACCTACTCCAGATTTACCATTTTAGTTACTAACATTCCCCCTTGACTTAATCGTTTTGGGGGATTTTTACCTTAAATTATGATACAAAGAAAAAATACAAAATACGTTAACATTAATTTAGCATTTATGAATACAAACTTAACAATATCAGAAGCTACAGTATTATCTTATATAGATTCATTGTCTATAAAGAAAGGTTATTGTTTTGCCTCAAATGATAGTATTTGCATGGCACTTAATCTAAACGATAGAACTTTATACAGAATACTAAAGAACTTAGAAAACAAAGAATACATTACAAGGAAGACAAAAAGCTTAGGAAATGACGGCAAAGAACGTAAGATTTACGTTAACCCAAGTGTTAGGAATGTCAGTTCTATGTAATACATAGTGTATTATATAAATAAATAATACATAGTGTATTATTATACATAGTGTATTATAACAATATACATTTAAAATTGAACTATGCAAGAAAACTTTGTAAAAATTGGAATCGTACCTAAAGGCAATTACTCACAACAGAAAGTAAAGTGCCCAAAATGTAGTCACACTCGTAAGAAAAAAGCTGACTGCTCATTGTCTATAAATATTGATGATGGTTTATACCATTGTCATCATTGCGGTTGGAACGGTTCTGTAAACCCTAATAATACTATGCAAGAAAAAATATATACTTTGCCAACTAGAAATAACTTAAAAAAGATAAACTCTAAAGCTATTAAGTTTCTTAATAAAAGAGGAATAACTAACGAAGTTATTGAGAATAATAAAATTACTACCACTAAAGATGGGAGGAGTGTTGTATTCCCATACTTAAAAAATAATGAACTTGTAAATTATAAGACACGAGGCATTGTTGACAAAACATTTACGCAATCTAAAAACGGAAAGCCAATTATATTTAATTATGATAGGGTTGTAAATCAAGATTTTGTAATACTATGTGAAGGCGAATTAGATTCATTAAGTTGGGAAGTTTCAGGTTTTACTTGGCACACTTCAGTTAATATGGGTGCTCCAAACGCAAAAGATAAAAACCTAGATAAAAAACTAGAATGTATTACAAATTGTTATGAAGTGTTTGAGAAAGCTAAGGTTGTTTACTTATGTACTGATAATGATGAAAACGGCAGATACTTAGAAGAGGAATTAATTAGAAGAATAGGTGCTGAAAAAATAAGATTAATTGATACTAATCCATATAAAGATGCAAATGAGGTTTTACTTGAAGAAGGCATAGAATCATTACAACATAGATTTAAGAATGCCAGAGTGCCAAAGGTTGAAGGTATATTTAGTGTATCTGATATTTATGATAGTATGTTAGACGGTTATAGAAACGGTCAAGAAAGAGGTTCAACAACTCATATAGAATCTATAGATAGAGCATGGACTTGGAGAAACGGAGAAGTTAATATTTGGACAGGTTATCAAAATGAAGGTAAAAGTATGTTTTTAAATCAGCTATCAGTTTTAAAGGCATTTCATGAAGGATGGAAATTTGCAGTGTTCAGTCCAGAGAATATGCCAATAAATGATTTTTTCCATGACTTAATAGAAACTTATATAGGCAAAAGTTCAGACCCTTATTACAAGGACAATTATATGAGTGAAGACGAATTTAAAAAAGCTATGGAGTTTATGAAAAAGCATTTTTTTATTATATATCCAAAAAAAAGTTATAAATTAGATGATATCTTTGAGAGAGCTAAGTTTTTAGTTAAGGCAAAAGGTATTCGTTCATTGATTATTGACCCTTACAATACTGTACAACACAGAATGCAGAGAGGAGAGAGAGAGGATTTATACATTAGTAGATTTATGAGTGAACTTAAAAGGTTTGCCGTAGAAAATAAAATCTCTGTTCATTTAGTTGCACACCAAGTAACACCACAAAAGGATGACCAAGGTAGATATTATAAACCTGACGTTAACAGAATTAAAGGTGGTGGAACATTTGCAGATAAAAGTGACAATGTGCTTTTTGTATGGAGACCGAATAGAGCATTAGACTTTAGTAATACGTCAGTTATATTTGGCAGTCAAAAGATAAAGAAACAAAAACTTGTAGGTTATCCTCAGGAAGTCGAGGGTATAACTTACAGCAGAAAATCAAACAGATATTATTTCAATATGGAAACACCCTTTGATATTGTAGATAATATAAGATGCGAAAAAGAGCTAGAGTAGATGCAAATCAAAAGCAAATAGTTGCCCAATTAAGGGGGATAGGATGTTCTGTCCTCCATACTCATCAACTTGGCAAGGGTGCACCAGATATTATAGTAGGTTACAATTTCAACAACTACCTTATAGAAATTAAAGACGGAGAGAAACCACTTGCACAACAAAAACTTACTCCAGACGAAATACAATTCCAAGCTGAATGGCAAGGAAACTATTATGTTATAAATTCATTTGATAAACTTAGAGAAATTATATTTAAAGATGAGCTCTAAGATTCTTGACATATTAGCTGAAAGGCATAAAGAATGGCTTAATATGGCTAAAAGCTTTAAGCTAGACGATGATGACTCAAATGAGTTAGTACAAAATATGTATATAAGAATGTACGATTACACTAAAGATGTAAAAAGAATTATGTATAATGAAAAAGAAATAAATACATTTTACATTTACATTACACTAAGAAATTTATATTATAGTAAATTCACTAATTATAATAAAAAGAATAAAACATTATTGTTTTCAGATATAGATAAAGATAATTATAAATATATTATAGATAAAATGTCTTATGATATTGATGATTTTAATGATAATTATAAAAAAAAAGTTAACTTAGAGGCATTATGCAATAAAATAGATAGCGTAATTGATGAGTGGTATTGGTACGATAAGAAGCTTACTAAGTTATATTTAAATACTGATATGAGTATGAGAGATATTAGTAAAGAGACAAAAATAAGTTTAAGTTCAATATTTAATACATTAACAAATGCCAAAGAAAAAATTAGAAAAGAAAGCAAAGAAGAGTATAAAAAGTACAAAAGCTAAAGGACTCGGAGATACAGTCGAAAAGATATTTGAAAAAACAGGTATTGCAAAAGTAGCTAAGTTTATACTTGGAGAGGATTGCGGTTGCGATGAGCGTAAAGCTAAATTAAATTATTTATTTCCATATTACAAGCCTGAGTGTTTGACTGAAGATGAATTCAAATATTTAGATAAATACTTTTCTGAGTCAAAATCAACTGTACACCCACAAACTCAACAAAAACTGCTTAGAATATATAATAGAATATTTCATCAGAAAATGAGTTTAACAAGTTGTACATCTTGTTTTAAGAATAATTTACATAATAAACTTGAAAGGGTATATAAAGAATATAATAATGACTGAAAATAAAGGACTAATAAGAAACAGAAATAGAGTAAAACAAGTTATTGATTTTACAGGTATTCAAAATGGAAAACTACATCCATCAGATATTGATGCAGTATTAGAGTTTGATAATGAAGTTTTAATACTTATAGAGGTTAAATATAAATTTAATAAGATACCAACAGGACAAAGGTTATTACTTGAGCGTATATGCGATTCTTGGCATACTGATAAATGTGTTGTTTTAAAAGTAGAGCATGATTTTGATAATGATGAATTGAATATACCCCTAGAAAAATGTAGAGTTTCTGGTATATATTATGATAAAGTATGGAAATATTATAAGGAAACTAAAGACTTTAAGAAGTTTATAAATAAAATGGGAGAAAAGTGGGATTGCAAAAAATGTAAATTCTAAAGTACATTATAGATTATATCTGTTATTTATATATGCCATTATTAAGACCAAAAAAATACGAAGAGAAAGCAAGTTTTTTAGCAAGGTTTATGAACAATGCTAAAATGATATTAGAGTACCCAGACATTAAACAACGCTATGCAGTTGGATTAGATGTTTGGAAAAAGAATTTTATGTAATACTTGTTTATATCGTTTCTTTTATTAACTTTGTGTTGAAAACAAAGAGATATGAGAACAATATTTTACACATTACTTTTATGTACATTTTTAAGTTGCAGTAATAATTGTGACTTAACCACATACCCCTCAGCTCCTTATAACGAACCTTACTATGTAGAATACGAAAACACTTCTGTTAAGTATATTTACCTATGTAGAGACGGTTATAATAATGAGGTTATTACATATTATATGGAAAGTGGATGTTGGGAATCTTATACATCTTTTCAATATAATTTAAATTGTAATTAATATGAGCAAAAAAGTGTTAGATGTTTGTTGTGGAACAAAAGGTATGTGGTTTAATAAAAGAGACGATAGAGCTTTATTTTTAGATAAAAGAAAAGAAAAACACTTTAACGTATATCCAAGTGGCAAAAAACAAATGGAGATTAATCCAGATATTATAGGAGATTTTACAGATATAAAACAACCAGATAATTCTTTTTGGCATATTGTTTTTGACCCACCTCATATTAAAAGAAATAAACTTGGAGAAATAACAAAGCGATATGGAAACTTAGAAGACGGATGGCAAGAAATGGTTGCAAAGGGATTTAAGGAATGTTTTAGAGTTTTGAAACCTAATGGAACACTTGTTTTTAAATGGTGTGAAATTCAGTTTCCTATAAAAGATATATTAAAATTAACAGATAAGAAACCTTTATACGGTCATAAATCTGGAAAGAAAATGCAAACTCACTGGGTTTGTTTTATTAAATAAAATGAAAACAATAAAAATATGAAAGAACCAATTATCACACTAGACAATGAAATGCATGACAGACATGAACTAACTCAAAAAGCAATTCAAGATAGCTTTTATTATGGCTATTTATCAAAAGCTTGTTTATCAAGTAGTGCAATAAGTCAACTACTTAAATCTCCTTTAGAATACTTAAATCAAATAAACCTACCTAATGAATCAGATGCTTTGGCACAAGGTTATTTATTTCATGCAAGTATATTAGAAGAGGATAAATTTAATGAGTGTTTGTTTTTAGACGTTAAGACAAAAGCAAATAAAGAATATAAATTAGCTAAAGCTGAAAGGTGGGATGTGTTTACTATTAAAGACAGAGATGTAGCTTTAAAAATGAGAGATAGATTTTATAATTGTGATGAGGCAAAAGAACTTATAGAAAACAGTAAGTTTGAAGTGCCTATGGTAAACAATTTAATGGATTATCCATTTAGAGGTAAGGCAGACATTTTAGGAGAACACTTAATAGATTTAAAAAGCACTGCACAATTAAACAAGTCGTTTTACAACAAAAATGGAGAACTTATAGAATATAATAGTTTTAAGGGTAGTGCTAATAAATTTAATTATGACAGTCAATGTTATATTTATTGCAATCTATTTAATAAAAGTTACAAGGATTTTAAGTATATTGTAATTGATAAATCTCCTACAAATGAAATAGGTATATTTGATGTAAGCGAAGAGTTTTATTATAGTGGAGAACAAAAAGTTGAATATGCAATAAAAGTATATGAAAACTATATAAAGAATGAATACGACCTTGAAAATTATATTGTAAAAGCAACATTGTAAATGCCAACAGAATACTTAGATTACTTAGATTGTTATGAAGATACTCTAATGTGTTTAAAAAAAAGAGTAATAACAGAAAAAGAAATACCTTTGCTTATAGAACAATACGAGATTGAAGAGCATTACGAATGTTGTGGTGCAATATTACACGCTTTAGAAGATTACATAACTCAAAAAAATTATTTACCATAATGATAACACAAAAAGAAATAGCAGACGAATTAATTAAATTATCTAAAGTAGATGTATTTACAATAACAAGAAAAAGAGAAAATGTTGAGGTAAGGTCTTTATTAAATCATGTACTATACAACTATAAAAAAATGCCATTAAGTAAGATAACTAAGTTTTATAATAATAATGGTTGGAATATAAATCATGCAACTATTATACATTCTCTTAGAACATTTGATTTGCATAAAAAATATAATCCTAGTTTATTAATTTGGTTAGAACATATAGTTGACAATATAAATAAAATGGATAATTTTATTAAAAGAGAATATATTAGAGCTAAAATAAATAGCTTAGATAATAAAGACATTGATGAATTAACAATGGTTATTAGTAATATGCCAGAAAGAGAATTAGATTTAAAACCTAATAAATACATTAACAGGAAATATGAAAGACAATTATAGACAACAGTTAAAAAAAGAATGTCCTAACTTATATAAGAGTTATGAGGCAATAGTTGAAGAGCAGTTTGAATTGTTTGCCAAGAAGCAATTAGATTATGGAATTAGTAATATAAGCACTGGTGCAAACCTAGAAACAAAAGAAGGCAAAGACTTTGCTTTAAATGGTTTATGGTTTAGAATGAATGATAAAATAAGCAGATGGAAAAATCTAATAATTAAGAATCGTAAAGGCAATAACGAAACTTTGTTAGATACATATCAGGACTTAGGCAATTACTCTATTATATGCCAACTAATTAATAAAGGTTTATGGAAGGAGTAGATAATGAAAACAAAAAGAAAAAAGACGGAAGAGCAAACAACGGTGCTTTAAAAGGTATATCCAGAGGTCAAGGAAGACCACCAAAGGCAAGAGAAAAGAAGCTAGGTAACTATGCTTTAGGTGCTATGAAAAAAGTGTTTGGTAGTGAAGAGAAAGCTTGGCTTGAACTAGCTAAGCAATCTAAAGATAGCTTTCCACACATGAGATTACTTTGGGAATATAAGTATGGCAAACCAAAAGAATTAAAAGAACTTAATGTTAAAACAGAAGTTAACATACCAATCATTAACTTTGCTGATAAAGAAAAAACTATTGACATTGAATCAGAAGACATAAAAGATGAAAAAGATTCTAATAGCGTGTGAAGAAAGTCAAAGAGTAACTAAAGAATTTAGGGTTTTAGGTTACGAAGCATATAGTTGTGACGTTTTGGATTGTTCTGGAGGGCATCCTGAATGGCACATTAAAGGTGATGCAATAAAAGAAGCGTATAGTGGTAAATATGATTTAATGATAGCACATCCTCCCTGTACCTATTTAAGTAACGCAGGTGCAAGATGGTTATATCCTAAAGGTAAATTAAATAATAAGAGATATAAAAAAGGATTAGATGCAAAAGAATTTTTTATTAAACTGCTAAGTTCTCCAATAGAAAGAATATGTGTTGAAAACCCATTACCCAGTAAAATATTTGATTTGCCAAATCATACACAAATAATACAACCTTATCAGTTTGGAGAATTTTATAGTAAAAAAACTCTACTCTGGTTAAAAAACTTGCCACCGTTAAAACATACAAAAATTATTCATGATTATAAAACTTATTTACCTTCAAACACAGGTGGTAAAAAAAGAGGTCAATCATATAGGTTTGTTTCTATAAGTAAAATTGATAGTAGCAAAACATTTAAAGGTATTGCTAAAGCTATTGCAAATCAGTGGTCAAAAGATTTATGAAAAAACTTAACTTAAACAATAAATATCAAGCTCTATTTAATTCTAAAAGTCGTTACTTTGTAATAACTGGTGGAAGGGGAAGTGGTAAATCATTTGCTACAAACACATTCTTAGTATTACTTACATACGAAAAAGGACACAGGATATTATTTACTCGTTATACAATGACTTCAGCGGGTATGTCTATTATCCCTGAGTTTATAGAGAAGCTTGAATTGATGGGAATACTTGACCAGTTCACTGTAACTAAAACAGAAATCATTAATAATTTAACAGGCAGTTCAATATACTTTAGTGGTATTAGAACTTCAAGTGGAGACCAAACTGCAAAGCTTAAATCTATACAGGGTGTTAGTTCGTTTGTGTTAGACGAAGCAGAGGAATTAACAGATGAAGAGAGTTTTGATAAGATTGACTTTAGTATTAGGGCAAAGAACGTAAAGAATAGATGTATATTAATTCTAAACCCTACAACAAAAGAGAACTGGATATACCAAAGGTTCTTTCAAAATAGAGGAGTTCCTGATGGATTTAATGGCACAAAAGAAAACATTACTTATATACATACTACATATTTAGATAACCTAGACCACTTGTCAGAATCCTTTGTGAATCAAATAGAGGATATGAAAGCAAGAAGACCTCTTAAATATAAGCATCAAATAATGGGTGGTTGGTTACAAAGAGCAGAAGGAGTTATATTTACTCATTGGAATATAGGTAAATTTAATACGGAAATAGATTCAATATTCGGTTTAGACTTTGGCTTCTCTGTTGACCCCTCAGCTTTAATAGAAGGTGCTATTGACAAAACTAGAAAAATTATTTGGTTTAAAGAACATTTATATAAAAAAGGTTTGACTACCTCACAGATTTATGATGGTTGTATTAGAAAGGCAGGTAAGAATTTAATTGTGGCTGATAATAGTGAGCCTAGATTAATCAATGAGTTAAAAACAAAAGGATTAAACATTGTGCCTACAATAAAAAAGAAAGGTAGCATCTTGTCAGGAATTGCATTAATGCAAGATTATCAAATTGTAATTGATGGCAATTCAATAAATCTAATCCGTGAATTTAATAACTATTCTTGGAAACTTACAGGTTCTATTCCTCAAGATAATTTCAATCACGGAATAGACTCTTGTCGTTATCTTTGTCAGTACCTACTTACTAGGTCTGTACCTCATGGTAATTACTTTATTAGATAATTTTTTTTATATTTATTTGGTCAGTTGGAAATAATTAACTAGATTTGTGTATAACTAATAAAGAAAACAATGAACGTAAAAGAATTAATCAACAAATTAAAAGAACTGCCAGAGGATTTACCAATTAGAACAGACAATCGTCATCCAGACGGAGAGAATGAATGGATAATAGATTTAGAATGTTCTGAAACAGGTCAATCAGGATATGAAATTGAAGGAGAGGTCAGATTATTAACATCATTAACAAGTAACGAACTATGAAAGCACTACTTAACAAAACAATTAAAACTGCAATAGTATTAACCTATTGTATAATGACATCATCCTTATTGTATCTTGTTGTTACATTTAACGACAATCTATTTAACAACGGAACATTAGGAATTCAAACCTTATTTCTTTGCCTATCCTTAACTGTTGTTGTTGGTTTAGTTTTAGACACTTATAAAAGCAATAAGTAATGACAGTAAAAGAACTACAAAAACAAATTGCCAACATGCAAAAGAGATTAGATTGGCAAGATTACTACATCGACTATGTAAGAACAGCAGACGATGAATTGCATGATGCCTCAATGTGCCATGCAATGTATTTAACTAACTCATCTAAAACTTATGAATTATGACACAAAAAGAAAAGATTAAAAGCTTAGAGATACAATTAAAAGAAGCTAAAGCAAATACATATATATATGACACTAACCATTTACAATGTTCTGATGGGGAACTTCACATAGGGTTTGGAGATTATGGAGATAATGAAAGGTGGCTAGTGTGGAATGTAAATAGTTTGTTTAATGACTTGCCTTATATAATTAGTCAAGTAGTCAGAGAGCAATCTAAAATGCAAGGTAATCAGCTAAAAAACATTAAAGAAGTATTAAAAGAAATCAACATTAAATAAATTATTATGATAGAAAGCGAAACATTCGAGTATTACAGAATACAACAAAAGGTAAAAGCAATTAAGAATTCAGTAGAGATTTTAATTCAACATGGGTTTACAGTTGTAGATTTAGAAGGTAAGATATTACGAAAGAACGAAATAGGACAAATAGAATGAGAAAGTGTAACCGATGTTCGACAGTAATACAAAACAAAGCGAAGCAACTCTTTTGTTATAGTTGCAAAGGTTATAAGATGCCTTATGAAACTTATAAATTTTATTCACTATCAAATCAATTTAATAATAAATAATTATGGAAAACTCAGAAATAAAAATGCAAATGGAAATCAGAGAATTAGAATTTCAATTAAAAGAAGCAGATAAACTTAAATCTCTTTTGTTATCACAGAAAGATGTTTTTAATATAGATGAACTTGCTACATATACTGGCTATAGCAAATCTTCTATTTATAAGCTTACAAGTAAAAATATAATACCATACTATAAAGGATTAGGAAAATTTGTGTGGTTTGAAAGAAAAGAAATAGAATCTTGGTTATTAACAAACAAACAAGAAGTAAAGAAATGAACGAACACTCAGACCAAGAAATAGTTGATATATTATTTAGTGACTTTCCGAAAGTCGGAGAGCAGATACTAGAATATTTAGATAATCAAAACAAATAATTATGAAAGTAAACAGAGTATATAAAACAGTTCGACCTATGAAAAAGTTTGGCAATTTAATAAAGGACATATTATTTCCTACTGAATCCAAGCATGGTTGGTGTAGATACCCTTTGTATGCCAAAACAAAAAAGCAAAAGGAATTATACATGGCTATAATAATAGAACACTTAGACAATAGAATAGAAATTAACACAGAACTAGAAACAGAATAATATGACACACCTTGAGGATTTAAACAGAATAGAAATCAGACATCTTAGAGACACAGTAAATATGTTTGAAAGCGAGATTAAACACCTTAGAAAACTACTTAAAACAATAAGGGAAGAGAACGAAACTCTTAAGGCAAAGAATGAATTATATAGGCAACAATTAGAATCAGATTATAGAGATAGTAAATTATGAAAGTTCTAACCTTTGAGATAAAAGAAGTAGGTCAAGAAGCTTATACTAAGCAATTCAATACCGATAGGTCAATTCAATACACCATTCAACAATACTCAAGGCATCGCCAAATTCAATACATGAATTTAATACCCTAGCAATTCAATAGATGTAAATTTAATATACCCCACCCATTCAAAAAATGTCTGTTTTCTGTTCGGTTCTTTTTGGGCAATTTGCAAAGCTATAAACAAATAAAGCATAAAAACAAGATAATTCTTATAAAATATTTATTTTACAGAGGTACAGAAAAAATAATTGGTTTTACTTGTGTCATGTGGAAATTTATATATATATATTAGCGACATGAAAACAAACTTAGTAACCCGAATTAATGAAATTAACCAGATGCTACCAGAGGTAGACAGGTTAGATTCTGTGCCTATGTCCTACGTTGGTGGGTCATTTCCTTTTTATATAGGTTTAAAGGAACCTATTAAAATTAAAAATCAATATGTATATATTAATGCACCTAAATATGATAACTTTTACAGGTTCGAAAAAAAGTATAATACTAATAATTATTGGGAATTAGATGAATTAAAAAATGATTTATCACTAATTAAAAGAATATTTAAACAAGAACTTAAAAACCTATAATATGAAAACAAACAGATTTAAAACTATTGAAGCTTTCAAAAATTACGCTTCCGAAAATTATAATGACTTTTGGCACTGCCAAGATGAAGACATAACAAGAGCTTGGAATTATTATAATTCAGAAGATGCCAGGTTAAATAATTTTTCAATACATTATTGTCTTGATGTATCTCTTGAAGTTTCACAATATAATTATTAACATGAAAAAAATATTAAATATATTATCAAACATTTTTGCCTTTGGTTTATTCGCCTTTGTTGTTGGCGTTTGCCTTATCTTATTAATTAACCTATTTATATAATTATGAAAAACTTAATATTAAACGAATCAGTAAAAAACCTATTCTTAAATGGTGGAACACTTGTAAAAAGTTGTATTTCATCAGATGAAAATTTTTTTGTTGGAGTTGTTAAAATGCAAAAAAACAATTTAGCAAAAGACACTATTTTCAAAACTAATAGAGAATTTCATTTTGCTATTATATCTAACTATAAGTATGATAATGAAATATTTATAACTTCATTAGAAAACAACCACTTAACAAAGGTTAAAAATCTATGTAATGAGCAATATATAGAAGATATAAGCACATACAGAAAAAAAACTAAATCATTAGAATATATTTACTAATATGAAAACAAAAAGAATTAAAGAACTCAACACAATGTTTAAAGTACCTAAGAACGCATCTAAGCAACGCAAACCATTATTTAAAAGGTTTGTACTGCATCCAATGACGATAGCGTTAAGCGTGTATTTATTTATCATTTTATCAACCATTATTTTAACCCTTAAATTATATTAATTATGAAAACACAAATAGAAATAGAAAACAAAACAGAAACTAAACTAAATTTATTAGAGAATATATATATTGAGAATCTTAATATTGTTGAATTTATTGAACATGATTTTGAATATATCAGAAATGCCGATGATTTATATGAAGAACTAGATAGTAATGATGCTTTTAATATTGATATAATCTACTACAATAGAGCAATAGAATATTTATCTGAACACGATGCAAGTTTATCAGAATCTATGGGTATAGCTGTTGAACATGGGTGTAGCTTAGAGAATATAAACTCTGAATTATTAGCAAGTTTACACGCTTCAGAAAAAGCAAGAATAGATTTTTGGAGGTGTAAAGATGACATTAATGAAATACTAAGCCGATAATATTAACTAACTTAAAACAATAAAACAAATGAAAACAATTCAAGTAAGTCAAATGAGTTCACCAAGAACAGGCAACCCCGTTGCAAATCAATTTAAAATCTATACTAAAAAAGGTGTATATTTTCAAAGCTATTCAACTCTAATTGCATTCAAACCAAATGAAGGTAAATTAAAGCTTGATAAAAACTATTGGGATTATAGCCGAACCACTTCAAAATATCTTAATAAGTTCACAAGATACCAAAGCAAAAAGGACATTTTAAAAGCTATTGAAGACAAACAAATAATATTAACTAATTTAAATTAAACATTATGAATCGACTTGAATCAAACATTTTGCACCACGCAAAGAAACAGAGAGAGCAAAGAAAGTATTTTATTAATGACGTTATTAAGGCAGGTTATAACATAGAGCCGTTAACCTGCTTAAATTGTAGTAGTCAAGAAGTTACATTTAACCAACATTTAAACGATGCTTACTGTTCAGAGTGTGGAACATGGCAAGACGAATAAATTAAATTATATTAATCTTTTAC
>JACLAB010008429.1_pt1 | contig 29892 bp, 18 predicted proteins | sample 8027921 | NCBI WGS metagenome assembly JACLAB01 (sample SAMN15725117, study PRJNA655200) | protist metagenome | isolation source: fluorescence activated cell sorting (FACS) single amplified genomes of... | place: USA: West Boothbay Harbor, Gulf of Maine | collected 2000-07-19 | reverse complement strand
ACGCGAGCCGCTTCGGCGCGAGCGCTCGCCTCCCACGGCGCGACGAGCGTCGCAACGCTTTGAGCCACCTGACTCACTTCTCGCGTGCACTGCTTCTCCATGGTTTCTTCCAGCTCTTTGAGAAACGTCTCTGCAACGCGACGAATCTTCGCTTTCGTTTCTGAACGCTTCAATGGAAGCGCCAAAACAGATACGTAGGCGCCAGCCGCGGCGAGCGCGTAAACCAAAACATCTTCAGTCAACGAATTCAAATAGCCCGTCGCCACGAATGCAATCAAAAACGCACCGGCGGCCGACCCCACGGTACCGTTCACAGCTCCTCTAATAGCTTCGTCTAGCATTTGCGCTGCGGCTACGTGATCAAAGCCAGTGGCCACGCTCATCGCCGCCTTACTCGACGCTTCAACCTCTTCGTCATCTTCCCACTCTGCCGCGAGGCGAACGAGAGACGTTTCAAATCCTCTATCTTCAACCGCTTGCGTGTACGCTTTTATCTGCGCGTCGTTGTTGCGCTTTAACCATGCACTGAACTCATGGACCGCCGATTTCAGCTGTTGCTCGCTATCGCCGAGCACGTTTGTTCTGTACTGCGTCATGACGCCGCTCGGGCCTGATCCCAAGATGTACGTGCTAAACAGCGAAGCAGTGTTTGATAACCGAAGCGATTCATCGACAATGTTTTCCGCGCGCTTCACCGCGCTCGACACAACTTCTCTGGCAGCCGCGCGTTGCGTCGCTGCATCGGCAATCATCTCCGCCTTGTAATTGTCCATTTGCGTTTTCACCCCAGCCGCAATCGCTACTTCCGACTTTGCCTCATCATCCTCGCCCTCCAAAATTTCTTCCGCGGCGTTGAGCAAGAGTTCACCAACATTCAAAGGGGTGGAGAGCTTGAGTCGCAGCGCCTCGCCAGCTCGCGCGCCGCTGCCCCCAAGGAAAGACATGACGTAATCTTCGAATTCACCAAATCTACTCGAGATGAATTCACTGTCACGCGCGTACGATCCACCACGCTTTTTCGCCTTGAGCGCGTTTCTCGAGCTCACTGGTAGTACAGCCGGGTCTGAGACTCCAAGTAAACGCGTCGCGTTCTCCTTGACAAACTTCATGACCTCGTCGACATCTCTCTCGCTCTCGAGCAAATCTGTCTTGTTCACGACGAACACAACTTTTTTCCCCCACTTGCGAATATACGTTAAAAATTTCACTTCGCTTTCCGTCATCGGCCGATCGGCCGAGAGCACGAACAAAACTAAATCGGCTCGAGGCACGAACTCCTCTGTCAATCGCTGCTGTCGTTGCAAAATCACATTCGTGCCAGGAGTGTCGACGATGCGCACTTGTTGCAGCATCTCCGCAGGAATTTCAATGTTGAAAAATCCATCCTCAGTCTGTTCGCGCCCCTTTTTGTTTCCATATCTCAACACTGAGATTTCATTCGTCGTCGGTAAGATTCCTTCGGCGACGAATTTATCGCCAAGCATGGCGTTGATGAGAGACGACTTGCCGGCGTTGAACTCGCCTACAATGACCAAGAGGAATAACTCTTCCAGTCCCTTGCGCGCTTCGACGAGGAGTTTGATTTCCTCCAAGTCCTGGCAGTTTTCTTGCAAAAACGCCAACACATCTTCAATCAATCGTCGTTCGCGTTCAATCATTTCTTCGCCGGCGTCGCTCACGAGGCTAAATTTCTTTGGCGCCGCCGTCATCTCACCCGTCGAGCCCGTCGAGTCCACGCTCACCTTGTCATCTTGCTCCAACGCCTCCAAAACGAGTGTCACTCCAGCCTTGATCGATGCGACGTCCTTCAAGGATTCACCTTCGCGTAGGGTGACGCCATTTGCGCGCTTTTCGGCGAGGAACGACACGGCAGATTCGTCTGACACCTCATCCACCGTTGAGTCAACAAATATTGGCACACTAACAGTCTCACGAATTGCATCGAGAACATCGATGTCTCGCACGAGGAGCAGATCCGCTCCTTCTTTCGATGCCGTCTGCGCGTCGTCGGCATTAACGCATGAAACAACAACCAAGGATGTTTCCGGGAGAGATTTTCGCGCGACCACCGTCGGCACGCCGTCGTCGCTCAAAACGACGCCATCGAGTTCGGCGCTCGTCGCGATGTCTGTTCTGTCACACGCTAAAACCGCAGCTCGAGAACGCACGAGAGTTTTCAACGCCGTCGCCGCCTGATACAGCGTCTTCGCATTCGCACTGCCGTCCGAGTCATTCAAGACAACCAGAGTCGCGCCGGCGGCCAACGCGGCTTCGATGTCGTCTTGCTTCTCCACGACGTCGGTCGGAGTGACGTAGATGCAAAATCCAGGAATTCGAACCTCCGCACGCTTGTTCCCGGCGAACAAATCACGCTTACTCGTGTCATTCGCCGTCTTTTCCGCGCCACCCCACCGAGGAAACGCCGCCTGTGATGTCAGCGCTCCTCGCGAGTGAATCTTTGTCGCTCGCGTCCGCGCTCCACCGTTCGTCCGCGGCGTCGAGCGGCGCGTGACACGCCCGTGTGATGCTCGTGCAATCGGAGCCGCCATCACCGTCGCCATCATCGTCGTCATCGTCGTCCACTCGCACCGCTGCGACCAACTAATCCACGACTCGCGCGTGTGCGTGTCCTCTGTGTCCTTCCTTCGTTCGTTCGCTCCTCCTCGTCGTCGTTCGTCGTTCGTCTCGGGCGTGTTGATTGCGTGTGACGTCTCTCTCCGTCGTCGTCCTCGTCCTCGCACTCCGTCGTCCTCGCACGTCGTCGTCGCGTTGTGTGGCGCCAATCTTCAAAACCAGATTTTTAGATAGACCCGTGCGCAGAGAGATGGATTTTCTGTCCATCGCCCATCGCGGTGTGGTGCAGTGCAGTGGTGGTCGTCCACCAGCCGTCAGTGACCACTGTGCGCCGTCGCCTTGGTCGTCGTCGCGTCTTGGTCGTCGTCGTCGTGCATGCGTGCGCCAGAACACGCGCGCACACACACGTCGTCATCGGCATCGGCGCCGACCTCTCGCGTACGCGCGCTCACCGAGGGCGACACGCACGCCGCCGAGCACCGCGTGGTGAAATTTCACCGCGCGCGACGCAGCGATCCTCCTCTCCTGAGCGCACGCGAACTCGAGGGCGTGATCGTACTCAACGCCTCGGACGCGGGTGAAAACGACGGAAGAGGTATGAGTCGAGATGCGCGCGCCAACGGCGTGACGCACACGGATAGTGGCCCGAGCACGCGCAATCACGACAGAGGCGGCGACTTGTACGCATTGGAGGATGTGCGAATGACGTGGAAAGCGCCGCGGCGCGCCGGTGCGGGGTTAGCCAACCTGGGAAACACGTGCTTTTTAAATGCGGTGTTACAATGCCTGACGCACACGCCGGCGTTGGCGCACTTTGCGTTGGGTGGAGAGCACAAAAAGTTTCGAACACACGGCGGAGGAGAAAACTCATTCAACGCGTTGTACGAGCTCGGCGAACACATCGTGCGGGCGTTGAACTCCAGTGGCCGCACCATAGCCCCGATTGCGTTCGTCAAGAATCTCAGGGCGCTATCCAAAACGTTTCGTAAAGGTAGGCAGGAGGATGCGCACGAATTCGTTCGCTGTTTGCTCGACGCGATGCACAAGCGGTGCGTGGACGTCGTCAAGCCCAAGTTGAAACCAAACTCTCCAAGGAGCGAGACGACGTTTTTGTGGAAGGTTTTTGGTGGCAAGTTGCGCTCGCAGGTGAATTGTAAGACGTGTGGGCGCAATAGTGAGACGTTTGATTCGTTTTTGGATCTTTCGTTGGACGTCGTGCGATGCAAGTCGGTGCTCGGCGCGTTCAAGGCGTTCACCGTCACAGAGGTGCTCGATGGCGATAACAAGTACAAGTGCGAAGGGAAATCGGCGAATTCGAAGCCGCACTTTTCAAAGGCGTCGAAACAGTTCACGGTGAATGAACCTCCCAATGTTTTAGCGTTACAGCTGAAGCGTTTTGCGTACGTCCCGTTCGGCCGAGGCAAGCTCTCGCACTTTGTCGAATACCCACTCGAACTCGACATCACGCCGTACATCAGCGAAGAACGACCGAACAGTTCTGGTGCGGCTGTTTATGAGTTATTCGCCGTGCTCGTTCACGCCGGGAACAGTTCGAACAGCGGTCATTACTATTGTTTTGTAAAGGCCGCCACGGGCACGTGGGTGGAGATGGATGACGAAGTCGTGTCGCCAGTGAGCGAGAAAACGGTGCTCAAGCAGCAAGCGTATTTGCTATTTTATTCGAGAAAGAATGCTCCGGGTACATTTGAAGAGATTAACAATTCAAAGATGTACCGTAATATTCCCGATAAGAAGAAGGTTTTGGTTAAAAGCGCGGCGGCGCCGGCGACGCAAACAGTAGCCGCTCCAAAAAAGACTAAAGTTAAAGAGGTTGTCGTTGCGCCGCCCAAACGAGAGTCGGCGTCATCGAAGAAGAAACTAGTACGTCGGTCGCCTTCGCCACCACCGTCACCAGAACCGGTAATAAGGTTGATGAAATCGCCGTCGCCAAAGCGTGCGCGAACTCCAAAGAATGGCGGGAGACCAAAGATTCGCAGCGCCTTTGACGCGGCGCGGCGTGCGTTGCTTTTGCGTCGGTTGAAGCATTTAGGTAACGGCGTGGGAGTGACTTTAGAAGATTTGGACCTTTCAATGGACTCGCCCGTGAGAACACGAAGCGCAAAGTCATCGATGCACGGTGGCGAAGGCGAAAACGACGCGGCTGACGCCAAGGCGTGGCTGACGAAATCGAGCAAGCCGACCGTGTCGGGCTGGGACGACGACGAGAAGGCGAGCGCGCCTTCGTCCAAAACGAAGCGTACATTGCAGAATAAAGGTGAGGTGAAGCGCGTAGGTAAGCGTGTGCGGCGTGAATATGACGAACTAGATGAAGAGTACGATCGAGGGCGCGTCGCCAAGCACCGGCGCAAGCGAGACAAGGACAAGGCGCCGCCGCTTCCAAAGGCTCGCGGTAGTCGCAACCCGTTTCAGCGTTCAAAGTAGGTCATTATGTAAGACAACATACACAAGACATAGGAGTACAATGGCATCGTACTATGTATATTATGCACAAGGTTTTGCTTGCTTTTTTAATTTTTGTAGAGCATGATAACCGTGTGGCAGGCGATGCTACGGTTTTCTCCTAAAGAATCCACCTTCTCGTGCGTCTTAGCCTTAACATTGACCACCGAATCGTGCACGCCGAGCACACGCGCGACGTTGGCTCGAATTTTATCCTTGTGCGGGCTAATTTTTGGCCGTTGCGCGATGAGAGTCACGTCCAAGTTTCCAATCGAGTACCCTTCGAGCTCCATCAAACGCACGGCTTCCATGACGAACACGTCGCTCGTTTGCCCTTTCCATTTTGGGTCGGTATCAGGGAACAACTGACCAATATCCGGCAACCCCAACGCTCCAGTGATAGCATCCACCACGCAATGCATCAACACGTCTCCGTCGCTGTGCGCCACGCACCCTCTGTCGTGCGGAATCTCAATCCCACCGATGATCAACTTCAACTCTGGAAACTCCGCCGTGGATTCTAAACGATGCAAATCAAACCCGTGTCCGATGCGGTACGGCAACACCGGTGCCTCCTTGGGCTGTGCGCGAGCCACCACGCGCGCATTCGTTCGCGTGGTGCGTGCTCCCGCGCATCGCTTCGTCATCACCGCGCGCGCGTTCGCCGCGTTCATCATCATCGCGTTCACCGTCGTCGCGTTCATCGTCGTCGCGTTCATCGTCCTCACTCCTCGAGTGATGCGTGAGAGGTGGGTATATAAATAAATATATTCACCGCCCGTCCCGTCGCGTCGTCGCGTCGCGCACAGCGGTCGTCGTCGTCGTCGTCCCACACTCGCTCGAGCGCGCTATCTGTTATCTGTTATCTGCGCCCCCATCCCATCGCCATGTAGTCCGCGTGCCCAGATCACGAACGCTGAAACTGGATCTACACAGATTTTGGATGTTCGCGCACGAGAGGAGACGCGACAGTTCACGACGACGCGCGACGTGCGATGGGTGCGATGATGATGACGACGACGACGACGACGACGACGACGTAAGTATGCGTTATGAACCCGCGAGACGACGACGACGACGGTGGACGGCGACGACGACGGTGGACGGCGGCGTCGGTGGGCGACGACGCGCGCGACGACGACGACGATGCGCGATTCTGTGCGATTGCAACCGCGTCCTCGCGCGTGATGATGGGTCGTCGCACGCACGATGGCGCGATCGCGTCGGGTTTGGGTGCGGATACCGCGCGTACGTGATGGCGACGATGGCGGGGATGATCACGCGCGCGGGAGGGTGGATCGAGCGCGAGGCGATGTCGCCCCGTCGCCGATCGCGCGCAACGAGAGCCCCTGGAGATGCTGACGAGGTTTGTCTTTCGTTTTTTTATCTTTCGCCACACAGGAGCAAGGCGGTGTATGCGCCAAAGATGACGCGGACGCGTCGGGTGAACAATAGAACGCTTGTTGTTCGCGCTGGTGCGGGTGAGACCGACGGTAACGTGAAGTTTGCCAACAACAAAGCTGAGTTTGAAGCCGTATCCGCCACGGCGGGCGCCGGCCTCGTCGCCGTGCAAATTTCCACCAAGACGTGTGGTCCTTGCAAGGTCATCTACCCCACGTTCGTTGGGTTGAGTAATGAATTGCCCAAGGTGACGTTTGTGAAAATCATGGGTGATACCGATTTGGAAAGCCGGGCCCTGATGAAGGAGTGGGGTGTTCGCGTGGTTCCGCTTTTCTTTCTTTTCAGAAACGGCGAAAAGGTGGGCGAATGGAGCGGCGCCAAGGCGGATGTGCTCCGAGAAAATGTCTTAGCCGCGTGCAACGCTGACGAAAAATAAGGAGGCGTTTTAATTATGGTGTAGATCATGGCGCGTAACGATACTCTGCTTATTAATTCGTTGCGCGCTACATGTAGTTTGACGAAGAGCGCGTTCACGCGCGTTCTTCACAGCTTAAACACACAACTAATGTAATACCGTACGTTGAAGTCGACATAATGAATCAATCAATCAATCAATCAATATTAAAGAACAAGCAACTAGTTTGCGGCGTCTTCTGATTTACTTTTAGACGGCATTCGTGGGAAGCCCGTTGGCCTTCATGTTATCCTTGACCTCGCTGACTAGGACTTCTTCGCGATGGAAAATACCCGCCGCGAGGGCGGCCGAGCACTTGGTCGACTTGAACACGTCGGTGAAGTGCTGCGGGCATCCAGCACCACTCGAAGCAATGACTGGGATGTTCACCGCTTCGGAGACGAGACCGACGAGTTCGTGATCGAACCCGTTCCCTTGGCCATCCTCATCGATGCAGTTGAGTAAGATTTCTCCAGCGCCCAGAGCCTCCATGGCAATCGCGAGTTCATACGCGCCAATATCGCGGCCTTCGCGACCACCCTTAACAGTGCACTGGAACCACACAAACTTTTCACCATTTGGCCCCGGACGAGCGGTCTCAATCACCTTGTTCTTTGTTTGAGACGGATCTGAGACGTATTGTCGTCGCGGATCGATGGAAATTACCACCGCCTGCACACCATAGCGCTCACTAATTTGCTCTACACTCGTCTTCCCGGTGTTCTTTTTGCCAGACGCATACCACTGCTCGGCCACTTCTACGGCGTCCGAACCGATGGAGACTTTGTCTGCGCCGCTGGCAAAGTACGCGCTAGCCACCTCGAGCGCCGTATAAGATTTGCCGTTGCTATCGGTAAAGTCGCGAATACCACCTCCGACGGTGAGCGGCACAAACACAGTTTCACTTGACCGACGAAGAACCTCTAACATGGGCGCATCAGTCAAAGGTAGGTCTCTATAGCCCGTGATGTTGAGAAACGCGACCTCGTCGGCTCCTTGCTTGAAGTATTTTCCCGCCAACTCCACAGGCTTGCCCAAGTTGCGCACGTCTCCGCCCTCATCCTTTTCGCGCACGTCGTAGGAGTCACCTTTTGTCACTACTAAGTCCCCATTATCATTGGAGCGCACGTCCAGACATGCGATGACGCGACGCGCCAAGCCATCCTTCACCGTGGCTGCCGTGCCAAATTGCCCAGTCGGCTTGGCGTCTTCCAAAAATCGTTGAAACACTCCTAAACCGGTCGCACCGGACTTTTCGGGGTGAAACTGACACGCCATGACGTTTCCTTTTTGCACCGAAGCCACAAACTCGCCACCGTAATCGCAAGTCGCCAAGATCCAGTCCTTGTTCGCCTCCGTTGGCGTTGCCCGATAGGAATGCACGAAGTAAACGCGCTCGCTTTCCATACCATCCATCAACCCACTGGACTTTTTGGTGTTGGTCAAGTTCCAACCTATGTGTGGCACGATTAATCCCTCACCTCTGAATTTATCTACGCTCCCTGGAATAAGCCCCAAGCCTTCAACGCCGCCGCTTTCTTCAGAGCCGTCAAACAACAGCTGCAAACCGAGGCACACGCCCAAGAACGGTTTGTCGCTCAACACGTAATCCTTCAGCGGCTCAATCAAACCACGTTGTTTCAGGATATCCATCGCGCTTCCATACGCGCCCACACCAGGGAAAATCAATTTGTTCGCCTTGGATAAATCCGCCGGCGTCTTCACGTCGCGCACTTCGAACCCTAACGCCGTAATAGCGTTCCGCACGCTTCTGACGTTCCCGGCGCCGTAATCCAACAAATACACCTCGCGGTCGCTTGACGCGCTCACGTCAACGCCGCGTCGTCGCATGCGCGTGGACGACGGCGTCGAGCGGCGGCTCACGCTCGTCAAGCGTCCGAGAGCGCGCGACGCGAGAGGGGTGCATCGACTCTTAGAAAAAGAAGATGAAGACGATGTCGTCGACGACGACGACGGGCGCGCCGCACGCGCGACGACAGCAGATGACATCCCACTACGTCTTACGTACGTGTATGCGTTCAAGCGTGTGACGTGTGCGTGCGCCCGCGCGTCGGGCGTGGGGTTGTGCAGTCGCGCGCTGAGCGGATAAACAACAGTTGTGCTTTTTACACTTCTAATAAGAGCGCTCGGTGGCCGCGTTTAACGACCGCCGCGCTTGGATGCGGCTGCCAATCGAGCGTCGCGTTCGAGCTCGTATTCTCGATAATCGGCTTGCTGCAGGAAATCTTGCTGCTCGCGATAGGTCTTTCCGCCTCTCGCGTGCGCTTGTAAATCCTCCTCGAGGTCGGCGTCAACCTCTTTGACGCCGCGCCAGTCCGCCTTGGTTTTATCTAAAACGTTGAGTTTCTTCGGACCCATGAGTTCGGCTAGGACGGCGTCTAAACCACCACGAGCGAGAATTTCAGCGCGCTTCTCTTGTGCCTTGGCTTCTTTAGAACCTTCGACGTACTCTGTTTCCACTTCTACCATTTTGCCCGCAAACTTGCGTTTTTCCGTGAAGCGCATGTTCTCTTGGGCGCGTAAACGCGTCGCCTTGCTCGCGGTTTCCATCGCTTCTTTTGCGATTGCGCGTAACTTTGCTGCTCGTTCGCTCGCCATAGCATCCACATCACTCTGTTTAGACGATGCTTTGCCTCGTTTACGTCCCACCGCCGAGCCTTTCTTCGTCGCGCCGTCGCCGTCGTCGCTCGCCAACGCGCGACTCGTCCACGGGTCGAGCCTCACCTGTCGCCGTCGTCGCACTTCGTCAACACTCGGTGCGTGCGAACACGACGCTAACACATTGAGCGTACTCGTGGAGATATCTCGTCGTCCCTCGAGCTCATCATACGCACGTAAAGCTTTCGCATTCCCCGCGCTCGGCTCGAGTGGTTTCGCTAAAAACGTCGCGTCTGACATGTCCGACGGTCGTTCGACGACTTCCACGGCTAAGCGACGGGCATACATGACGACGATGAAGACAAAGGCAACGACAGGTGCGCGCGCGTGCGAGTTCTAGGTGCGCACGCGCACGGAAATGCGTCGCACTGTGACGCGCACACCGTTTGTCTCTCTTCCACCTTCCACTCGACGTCGTCGTGAGAACGCGACGCCGCACGCGCTCGGTGCGATTTCGCGAACGAGCTAGGACGAGAGATGTCCACGCGTGACGGGGCAACGGTCACGGCGTCGTCGTCGACGACGACGACGAGTCATTCGGCGACCGAGGCGTTCGAAGCGGTCGCCAAGACGTTGGCGTTAGCGTGCGAGTCGAAGACGAAAGGCGAACGCGAGCGCGCGAAACTCATCGCGGAACCGGTGTTGAAGCAATACTTGGCGGAATTGGATGAGATGCGGGCGATTTTAGAGCGCATGGAGGATGCGGGCGGATCGCGCGACGGGGAACCGATGGAGACGTGACGGATGCGAGACGAGAGAGAAAGGCAATAGGTGGCGAAGAACCGAGAGTAAGCATCGTGTAGACACGAAGCACGTTCGAGGCGTGATAGTCAAAGTGTAAATTAACAGCAGCAATACATTCGACGCACGTGAGCGCAACCGTATCCGTGGATTGTACGATCCATGACAAGAGACGCGTGGAACTGGGCTGACGCGGGCCACGGCCTAACAACCCTAAGCGCGCTCGCGATATGCGCGCGCGACTTTTGATTGTGCACGCACATTCGATGTTTTCTCTTCTATTTGCTACAATACTACACCAATTAATGCGCCCTAGGATTTTTACTATTATTGTGCTAAACGCGGCGGGAGGTAATCGCGCCCACGCTCGTCGTCGGTTGCGTCGAATTTGTCAAACCGTTTTTTGAACAACTCTGCGCCAAACCGCCAAAGCTCGTCATCGAGCCAATTCAATTCTTTCACGCGTGATCTCACGCGTTGTGATATGCGCAATCGTCCACTGTGACTAAACGTCTCGTATGTTCCTTTTATGCGCGCACTAATGTGCTGCAACGCGCGTTCACGTAAACGACCATACTTTGCAAACTGTCCGGATTCGCAAATCCTGTACTGTTCACCCAACGTGCGCGCCGCTGACTTTTGCAACGTCTCCGCCTTGACTTGCTGTTTTCGCGTGGTGTTGCTCGCTCGGCCGCCCGCGATGACGGTGAGCCTGCCGTACTTTTCCTCACTCGAGAAATCTTCACTAGCGGCTTTGAACAAGACATCAAAAGTTAAACCGCGCATGACGGCGTCGTGTAGAGCGCCAGGAGTCTTGCTCGCCGTTCTCAGCGCAGTTCCATCAACGTCTTCATAGTCGCCTGCCGCTGCGAGTTGCGATTCTTTGAATCTCACCAGTATGGTGTGCCAACCACCTTCCCAAAGCTTACCAAAGGTAACGTTTGAAGGATCCACTTCACACGCCGCCGCGATGGTGGCTTTTATGGCGTCAAAGTAGCGCTTGTAAAATTCCAAATCTTGTAGGTTGTCCGCGCTGATCGCTTGCCATCGCATGGTGAAAGCGACAATGTCCTCGCCCGATTGAACCTCACGCTTTCGCAGTATGCCTTCGAGTTCTTTCGCAAAGAATGAACCGTCGTCAGCGACGTGCGCCGCGCTGTTCAAAGGCAACGATAACTCTCTTGCGCTTAAACGTAATGAATCATCGAGACGCTCATGCATCGCGAGCGAGTCCACCTCGTGCTCCAAACGTTCTTTGGCATAATCAATGAGAACCTTAGAAGCCTTCGTACCGCGCCATAACGCACACTTTCTCAATAATTTTGCCTTGGGCTCTACGTTGAGATTTGTGTTATTCGTGAGACCCAACAGTTGAAAAAATTGACCGTTGTGCACATCCTCTTGTACAAACTCAAGCTCGGTCCAGTCCTCGAACGGGGTGTAAAGATCATTCTCGTAAACATCACCTATAGATATCATCTTTTGCGGATCCTTTTCGACTTGATCGAGATATCGTTGAAGTTGACCGTCGATGTGTCGAACAAGATGACCCCACGGCCAGACGTCTCGCGTTTGCACGCGAACGCGCTTTGATTTCGTCGGCGGTTGATCGAACGATCGCGCTGCAACCTCAATGGCAAACTCATAGGACGAAAGAACGCGCTCGTATGGTGAACGCAACATCGTCACTACGCGAGGTTGCGAGCTAAAACGCTCGACTAGACTAAAATCGTCGTGCGTCGCGAGAAAGTCACACTCGGGGGCGTTTGGATCGAAATCCAACCCATTATACATGTTTCCGCACTGCTTCGAACGCTCAAACGCAGGCTTCAAAAAACAGAAATGATAACTCCGCCCAGCCGTGCGTGGAACGTGTAGAAAAAATAAAAAGTCTTCGAGCGGCGCCGACGACGCCGTCGCGTCGGCGCGCGCCTTCACCCGCCTCGCGTGCGCTGCACGCTGCGCATCCACCCACGTCGTCGATAATTCCTCACACTCCTCTAGTTCCTCCGCCCGCATCTTAGGCGACGATGTCGCCACACCGCGCGTCGTCGTCGTCGTCGTCGTTAATCGACGATACATCCACACCACCGCGCTCGCCACGACGACGACGCGAACGAGCACCTCCACGCACGACCGCGACGCACGACCGCGACGCCGTCCCCGCGCCGTTCGCACGCGCGCAGGAGACACCATTCGCGAGCGAAACGACTCCATCGCGCCACCTCCTCCGTCGTCGTCGTCGTCGTCGTCGTCGCGCTGTGTCGATCGGACCGAGACTCAAAAAAAATCTGTTACGACAGCAGGGCTGTCACACACGCACGCGCGTGGCGCGATGTCGACGGCGATGGCGGAGGGCGATGACGTGCGCGCGTTCGATCCGTGCTCGCTCGCCATCGACGCCCACGCGAGGTTCATCGTCGCCGCGTCGAGCGCCGAGGATACGCTCGAACACGCCTTCACCGAACACTTGCGATTGAGCGGCATGTATTGGGGGCTGTGCGCGTTGAGCGTGATGGGGAAGCTCGATGCGTTGGGAGACGCGAAGCGTGAGGAGATTCTTGACTACGTGGAGCGGTGTCGAGGGACGAACGGTGGGTACGGGGGGGGCGTCGGGCACGACGCGCACGCGCTCTACACGTTGAGCGCGGTGCAAATCTACGCTCTGTTTGATGTCAGTGAACGATTAGACGTGGACGCCATCGTCAAATATGTGCAAAGTTTACAACTCCCAGATGGTAGCTTTCAAGGTGATGAATGGGGTGAAGTAGATACGAGGTTTACGTACTGTGTGTTGAGCACGTTGAGACTGTTAAACCGGCTGGACGCCGTCGACGTCGACGGGGCGTGCGCATACATCAATACTTGTCGAAATTTCGACGGTGGGTTCGGAGCCACGCCAGGTGGGGAGTCACACGCTGGTCAGGTGTTCACCTGTGTCGGTGCGTTGGCGATTGGTGGAAGGTTAGACTACGTCGACGCAGATTTGCTCGGCTGGTGGCTCGCCGAGCGGCAAGTGAAGATAGGCGGCTTGAATGGGCGACCTGAAAAGCTCCCAGACGTGTGCTACTCATGGTGGGTGTTAAGTGCGTTGAGTATATTAGGTCGGACACACTGGATTGATCGTGCGGCTTTGGCGCGCTTTATATTGCGGTGTCAAGACGAGAGCGGCGGCGGCATTTCTGACAGGCCAGACGACGAGCCAGATGTCTACCACACGTTCTTTGGCATCGCAGGCTTGAGCTTAATGGGTCACAAAGGCGTGGTTGAACCAATTGATCCAGTTTTCGCATTGCCATATAATGTCTTAGAGCGTCTTGGCATCAAACCGTGGCCGACAAGTACCGATAGTTGAAAATTTGTGCAATATTTACATGTTTTTCGTAGTTGTGTGTACACTCGTTCTATTCAGACGCCCAAGAAGGCGCGCTACACGTGTACTCCCAACCTGGCCCAGAATACCGCATGCAATGGAGCCAGATCGCTTCAAGATCGATCGCCACATCGCCAGCATGCACTATTCTCGGGCAATGTTGGCATATTTCAGTACTCGTTTCGCGACTTTTTCGAGGCGCGTCGTAGTCTATCGCGAGAGATTCATCCCGCGCGAGCTTTCCCGATTTGTCTAAAACGCTCACATCGCAGACGTACTGAATACGACGCGCGAGTTCAATTTTGACCAATGACCCACCATAAGTCACGTCATTCGCTATTGGATAACCAAGCATCGCGAGGTGGGCGCGTATCTGATGCTGCCTTCCAGTGAGTGGCTCACACTTCACAATTGAAGTTCCATCGTCCAAGGTTTTCATCCAAGTAAACTTTGTCGATGCATCTTTGAACGATTTTATCAATCGATCATCTAAGGGCTCCTTAGTTTCTTTACCATGCCAAATCGCCACTCGATGTTTTGCGTCAAAGCCAAGTGGAGCGTCATTCGAAACCGCCGTGGCGTCACCTTTATTAAATATCCCGCTCACTCTCGCTACGTATTCTTTACGCATTTCGCGTGCTTCCATCTTCAAACGCATGGCATTCGCCGATTGCGAAGACCGCGCGAGAATAAGTAATCCTGAGACGTTCTTATCGAGTCTATGGATTGGGTACAACCGCCCCAAATCGCTTCGCGTCGCCGCCAAAAGCGCGAGCACGGTGTTCTTTCTATATTGACCCGTAGGGTGCACGGGTATTGTCGCTGGTTTGCTCACCGATACCACGTCATCACTCACATCTAGCACTTCGATATCACCCGCCAAAACCGGCGGTTCGTGCCTATGCAAGAAATGTCGCACTCGATTTCCACTTTGTAAAATTGGTCCGTCTTCGTGCGTCTCGCTCGGCGTACTAGACGCTGCTTTCTTCCCACTCAACACGCGTGCGTTCGCCTCAAGCCGCAACGTCCCGCGTGCATGCGCTTGTCGGTAATATTCTATCGGTCGCATCGTGAACTCTCGGGCAAATAACGCGCACAAGCGATGTCCCGTCCACCGCGCTTTCACGCCGCAAATGAAGTCAAAGTCATACGGCACCGCAAACCTCACGCCCACCTCAGTGTCGATGACGTAGTCGCGCTCAATCGACGGCGGCGTGACGAACACATCGTTCGCCGCGGCTATTCGATCAAACTCGTTCTCTTGTCGTCGGCGTTGCAGCGGCGGCGCATTCGTCACACCCTCTGCATCACCATTCGCCGCCGCACCACCACTCGTGACGACGGGTTCAACGTCGTGACGCTCGCCGTCGCCACCGAGTGCGCCTACGCCTGTTATCGACGACGTCGGCGGCGGCGTTTTCCGTTTCATGGAATCGTGCGAGTATATTATCGCGCGCGAGAGGATGACGTGCGCTTGGTCGTGAGTCTGAGGTTGTTACAAAGTTTCTACTTTTTTGTGCCACGAGTGCGACGCGGGTGGAGGAGCGCGACATGTTTCTTGCACGCGTTTACGCGGCGGGAAACATGTCGCCCGGGGACCAGATGGCGTATGATCCTTCGCACACATATTCGAACGGAGTGCTCATGTAATTCAAATAATAAGGCAAGCAGTTGACATCCTCCGTTTGCTGCAACGGCGGCAGCTTGCCTTGTTCGCTCTTGGCTTTCATGTGTTCTAAATTCACTTGAGGAAAGTTCTGAATGACGACGTAGTCGTTTCTTTCACCCGAAGTTGATGTACCTGGCATGCTGAGTGAGAACACCACCGCTGTTTCGTCCGGACTCCACAAGCTATGGCCTTGTGGGAACTGTTCCATCTTTTCCACGCCATGCGTGGCAAAAGTTTCAGACGGAATGAAACGCCCCCCAAACGATAAGCAGCCGTGCGTTTTGATTTCACTTGGAGGTAGATACACCGGAGCATTAGGATCTAAAACTTCATTGGCTGGGTCCCAGCACACCCATTGATGTACGGTGTAATAATCACCAGCTTGAGATGGAAATTCGTGCGCTAAATGCGTCGCTAGTAACACCAAAAGCCGTTTACCGCTCGGGCTCCATTGCAAGGCGGCGATTGTGTACGCCACGACGCGATTTGTCACGGAAAGGACTGCGATACGCCGTGAACCGTTGAATGCGGGATAGTTGCGCATGTTCTGCTCATCATGTTTCTTGTTCCATTCGTTTTCACCCGTTATCGTCGAGCTGCCCATCAACATATCGAAATCAAGCACCTTGTGCTCTAGACCCATCGTCGGCGCAGAGACGCTATCGCCGTTGTCGTCGAGCTTCCAGTTGACGACGCGCGCGAAGACACCTTCGTCGAGGCTCCATGCCACGAGACGTCCACCCGGCGCTCCAGCGAACAAGAATGGGATCTCAAGATCTGGATCTTGATACGTGGTGTGCGGCGTAATTTCGGTAACCATGCACTCCTTCAACGCTTCGAAAATCTTTTCGTTTTCATATCCCAGGAACGGGTAGACGTGTCCGCGGGCTATTGTTTCATCAGAAGGTGCAGGTGCCATGATGAGAAATGCAGAAAACGGCGTGTAAAACTCTGGAATAGATGAAGGAATAAGCCAAAATCCTCGACTGACTCGGTCACCGGGTACGGGTGGTACCCATTGAATCATTTTTGCGAGCTGGTTCGAGTACACGCGACTGAGTGGTTGCTTTGGCTTTTCGTGCACCTTGATGTCTGTCAACTTGCGGAAGTTTGGAATGTTACTCCACCACGAGCTTTGTCGTCTGCATGTGGTATCGCTATTTTCACTACCAGTTCTAGAACGCTTGCGCTTGACTTGTATCGACGGTGTTTGAGGTTCGCTCAGTTTGTGTAGCCCAGTAATCTTACTCACCATGGCGCTTTGCAACAACGACCGCCCGATGATGAACGGTTTTTGCCACCAGCGCGAAGGCTGACGAGAAGCAACTTCATTGAAATCTCTGCCGCCCGTGCTCTCGCTCATGTCGTCTCTAAACACGTTCATTATTTGTGGCGTCGCTGGAGCCGCTTCTACCACCGCTTCTACCACCTCGATATGCTGTTGCGGCGCCTCGATCTGAGGCGCCACTGGCGCCGCTGGTGCCGGACGCTGACGTCTTGGTCGCGGATTATCAATGCGTTCCTGCATCAGGGAGATTCGAGTTTCTCCGTCTTCAGAGATACTCATGTTGGAGTCTAAATCATCGAATTCATCAACCTCTGGCCAATATTCCGACAAAGGCTGCGCGGGCGTCTCGTTCAAATTCAGCATGAACGTTTCTTGAGTCCCATCGAGCACCAAGGCATGGTTGTGGCTATTCGGACTGTTTGCAAACAACAGTTCCTCGCCACCACTCACGTGCTTTGTAATAAACTCAGATGGAGGGGGTACTGGTGATTTGTCGCCATTACTCGGTCCATAGAGAGAGGTCAACGACGTCGCGCAGTCTAACGAAAACAGCGCCGTTTCCATTCTATCGCGGTGTAAAAAATTAATCTTCGTCCCGCACGGCGCAAAAATCATATGCGAGCACTGCACTCCAGGTGGTAACGCTAGAATATTCTTCAACGGCGGACCAGAATATCTCCCCCCTTTGCTAGGATCGTATGGATACGGGCCGTCGTCGCCTCGCTGCGCCGTCGTCGAAGGCGTTCCTCCTCGACGCTTTGAAAACGTCTTCAGCAGCTGGTTTGGAGCACACAACAGAATTTTGTTGAAACATTTACTCGCCTCTGGTCCTTCAATACTAATTGCCACTGCAAGTAACTCGCCTTTGGGCGCCCAAGCGAGCGTGCGCGGAACAAATCTGTTTATCCCTACGTCGTGAATCTTGCACACGATGCCCGCCTTGGCCACCGGATCACACGTAAACAACTGATCGCGATCGAGCACTGCAAGCCGTCCTTTGTGTCGCGCAAACTGTCGATCATATTTATCTTCATCTATCGCACTCGTAGACGGCTCCAACGGTGCATTCAAGACTTTTTCGTTGTCTTCCTCGACTCCGCCGCGACCACCCGTCGTCGTCGCAGTCTCCTTCGCGCGCTGGTGCAACGCACTAAACTCCAACGTCCCCGCCCTAGCGCATCGCTTCAACGTATGTAACCGCCACACATACAATTCCTTCCACGTAAAATTCGTAAACTTGTTGGGTTTCTGCACTAAATCTCGTCGCACGAGCCGCGCGCTTTCCAAGTCGCACGTCGCGCGGTACCACAACGAGTTCTCCTCATCCTTCTTTTCGTCGTCGGTCGAGCGAATCAATCGCTCAAATTCCTTGCATGCGCACGACGCCATGGCTAAATGCACCCCATCGAGTCTGCGCAAGATATCCATCACTAAATCCACGGGAAGCGTTGAAAAATATCCAAGTTCCACGGCGTTGGCATCGTCGTCTTCATTCGCTGTCGTTTTCGTCGTCGTCGTCGTCGTTCCGCGGTTGCCAGTGCGACTGCAATCGCGTCGTCGTCGTTTCATGGCGCCGTCGTTGTCGTCGTCGTTGTCGCCGTCGTCTGACGCATCGGCGTCGAACATGTCGTCGACCGTCGTCGGAGTGTGGCCGTCGGAATTCCTGGTCATCGTTTTCGGAAGTTTTTATCCACTGACGCGAATGCGTTGGTGGACGTAAATGAACGGTATTTACTGTACACAAGTATCTACATTACATGCCTCGCCTGGCTATTTTAGGCGCGAATCCGTGCACGGGGCCTTTATTTGCGATTTCCTCGCGCACGGCGTCAATCAACGCCCGCATGGGCTTTGAGCTGGATTGGGATTTCGCGAGCGTGCACACGCGAGCGTACTCGGCGGCGACGGCGGCGACGTGTTCTGGGGAGCTTCGAGGGAGGATGGCGGGGAGAACCACGCGTGCGATGACACGCTCGATATGTTCACGCTGACGAGCGAATGCCAGGGATAGAATCGCGGTGGATTCGTTGAGAACGGTGACGGAGACGGCGTCCGCGAGATTCAAGTCGCCGCGGAGCGGCGGGACAATGCAGCACTCGGCGCACACGCGCTCGATGACAAATTGCGTGAATCCTGGAACGATGTCTTGTCGCGGTCCACGCACTGGAGCTGTCGTGTCCGTTAGCGGCGCCTCGGGCGAGCTATCCGCGGTCCAAGCCTCGACGAAAGACTTCAAAGACTGTAGAGCCACCTTTCGAACGCTCACCATGGAGTGCGACGTCGCGGCGTCCATCAAACGATTAATCATAGACTCTCGAAGTTCAGTCGATGCTTGTAGATTGTCTCCCGCAAAAACGAGCGTGAGCAAGCCGTTTGATCCGAGCGCGGACGTCGTGGTGAGCCACGTGCGCTCTAGATCACTCGCTTCGCGTACGGATTCAGTGTTGAGCGCAATTTCGCCCTTCGCCGTAGCGGACGCTTGGGCATACTCTCGCGCGACAGTGCTGAACACTTGTGAAGTCAAGCTAGGGAGAATATCAACCACGAACGGCGCGAGCATCGTCTTGTACGTCGCCAAGAGCTGATTGAACAAAACTAAAGTCTCTCGGAGCTCCACCGCGCCGGCGTCGCGGCGCAGTTTGTCAACGACTGGCGCCAAGTACGGCGTCACCGATGAGCCGAGAAGCTCAATCATTCTGTGCAAAAACGCCGTTACACGATTGCGAACGCTCGAATTCCTCGGCCACACATCGAGGCATTTCAACGTCATTTCGAGGCAAGATCGGAAAATTTCCCCCGTACCAGGCCGCGTGGCAACGCACGTCCGCTCAGAAAATCCTTTGGAGATGTTCCCTATAGCCACTATAGCGCGCGTCGCAAGCTGAATGCTGTTGTCATCTGTTCTGCCTGCGACTGCTTGCTCTATCTGTTCGCACAGCATTCGCGCAACTTGCTTGAGGTACTCAATCTGCGTCGCTTCGTCGACGTCGTCGGCGCCTAGAATCATGCCCACGGCTTCAAACAGATACAATCTGTCATCGTTCCCAACCTCCGCCATCGCCCTGCTTTGAATCCCAACGATGGTAACTGACGCCACATTTGCCTGAGACGCGCCTACGTCTCTCGCGGCATCGGTGAGTGGCGCGCTAAGGGCTGATAAAATCGGTCCCGTTTGGTCGCTTAGCTTGCATCGCAATGGACGCGTAAAGCGCGAAAGCAAGTAGCACGCTCTAGAGCGCACTGACGGATCAATATGACGCACTCCACGCTCATCTAAGAACGCTCCAAGAGCAATACCCAACCCCACGTCGTCGCGCTCAAGCACGACGTGATATCGCACGCAAGTCTCTAAGAACACCGGCGCAACTATTCTGTGGCGCATCACGCCGCCGACGTTTGGTCCCCACTGTCGGATGAGCGAAATCGCGAGCTGACCGAGAGGGGTGTCGGTAACTGCACCGGTGCCATTCGTAGCCTTGGCTAATTCAGCGCTCGACATGGGCTTGACAGCGGCATCATCCGCGCCTTCGCCCAGACTATACACCGCCGATACCGCCGCTTCGACGTTTTGCCATCGAACGTTGCCTCCGTCGCCCTCGCTCGGAATCGCCGTTCGCAACACTTGCCAAACCACGTCACGGGCTAACTGCGGCGCGAGTCGCGCTATATTTCTAAATTGCACATTCAACTCTGCGCGGAGGTTAAACACATCCTCGGCGAGTTCTGCGGCGAGGGCATTTGAACCGTCGTTCCAGTCCAAATCGTCCACGTCGTCGTCGCTCGGAAACGCTCCTCGCGCAATCAAAGCCTGGAACGCCCCCATCAGCGCTGGTTGCGCCGTCAGCATCAATGCCGGTTGCGACTTGACGTAGCTAATATACGACGTCAAGAATGGCAGCGTAGCGAGCACGGCGCGTTCATGCTTGGAGTTGATACTCGCCAAAATCACCGGCGTCACGGTGTGCAACAACCCGCTCGCCTGTGACGATAAATCGGCACCTAAAGCGGTAATGTTTTCCATTTTGTTCGCATTCAAGAGCTCTGTGCCGATGGATGCAGCGAGATATGTTACTTGTGTCACAAATTCTTCCTCAAAATCATCCGGTCTCGCGGAACAAATCGTCTGCAACGCGGCGCAAATGTCTACGGCGTTCATGTTGATAATCATCTTCACCTTTACTCCTGTATCCATGCCTTTCGTGAACACGGCGTGGAGATATGCCGTCGCCGCCGCGCGCAAATCTTCATTCGCACACCCCGTGGAGTCGCTCAACATCAAGCATTCTTTCGCGCACGACACGTACGCTTCGCTCGCGACGATGCTCACATCCACCCAATCGACGTACCGTCGCGCCGCGGTGAACACTCGCGCGGCTAAAGCCGAATCACTTTGCGCAAAGTGGGTCAAGCACTGATGCCACGCATCAAACACGAGTTGCAAACTCCCATCCGCGCGCATCGCCTCTTTGATTCGCATAGAATGTGCGAGTTCGCCTCTGCTCGTGCGTCCCACCTCTGTCGTCGCCACGACTTCCTCGTCGATGGCTTCTAAAACTCGCGTAAACATATCCACCCCGGGCGCGCCCACGTTTAAGAGATTTACCAAGTCACTAAAAAACGTCGGCCATCGCGCCGGATACTCGAGCGCCAAGGTTTGTGCGGTAACTTGCGCGAGCTTATTCTTCACAAACGCGGCTTTCGCGTCGCCCGCGGTCACCGCCTCAGACACATACGCCCCTATCGCCGTTCTCAGCATCACCGCGTCGTCATCACTCAGCACATCTCCTTGCCCTCGCTCACCTCTCAACATCCCCCCGCACAAATCCCCGAGCGTTTGCAAACACCAAAACTTTGTCTCCGCTCGTCCCGACGCGCCGTACAACCGAACGCACGCGCGCCAAAACCCATCTCGAGCCTACGCGCGCGCCCACACCCCACACGTCAGTCACGCGAACACGTACACGTACACACACACACGCACACACGTCCTCGTCGTCGTCCGTCGTCGTCATCCGCACACCAAACACCCCGCCGTCTGCACGCACCTTGTACCCATCCAACCGCGCCGTCGCCTCCTCCGTCGTCGACGCATCGCTCGATGTAAACGCGCGCGCGATGACGGCGTCGAGTGCACACGCGTCCACGTCGTCGTCGTCGTCGTCACCATCGACGCCGCCATCGCGCGCCATGGCCACCTCCACGCGACCGCGCCTCCGTCGTCGTCGTCGTCGTCGTCGTCGCGCACTCCCGTCGCCCACACGAACACGAACACAAAACGCACGGCACGACGACGCCGATGGTGCCACGTGGCGTGATCATGAGGGGAAAGGGGGGGGTGTCCGACCGACCTGCCGACCGACCGACCATGTGTGGTCCGTTTTAACAATCATGATTATGACTTGACGTCCAGGTGGTGGATAAACGACGACGACGACACACGACGACGACGACACACGACGACGACACACGACGACGACGACGCATCGCGCGACGGACGACGGTGCGTGCGAAGGTGTGCGAGGTGATTATGACGATACGATGACGACGACGACGATGACGGTGGAACGCGCGACGCACGTAGACGCCCCTTCGCATCATCATCGCGCCATGGCGTCTCATTCCCCTCTGTCGGAATGACGACGTTGGGTGATGGATGGCGATGGGGCGCGCGTGTTGTACGCGCGTCCGTGTGCGAGCACGCGTGACTGACGACGACTGACGCGCACGTGTGTGCGCGTGCGCGTGCGTAGGCGTAGGCGTGGACCAGGGACGAAGACGATGACGGATGCGGCGTCGACGACGACGACGCCGGCGACGACCGCCGGGGCGCTCGGCGCGCTCAGTCGCGTGAAGGAGAGCGCGCAACACGTGCTCGGACAACAAAGACCGATGAGCGAGATCTTGGATGTGAGTACGTATGCCAGACCGTTATCGTTTGGTGATGCGACGTCACGCATGCAGAAAAACTTGAATTATTTCCGAATCAATTACTTGGTGTTTATGTCGTGCGTGTTGACGACGTTTATTCTGTTCAATCCGTCATCCATGGTTGTGTTTGGTGGCGTGAGCGCGGCGTGGGCGTACGTGTTTTCTGTGCGACAAGAACCGTTGAAGCTTGGAGATAGAGAATTGAGTCATCGTGAAACTATAATGGGCATGAGTGCTTTGAGCGCGTTTGTGATTTTCATGCTCACGAGCGCCGGAACGGTGTTGTTTAGCGGTATGGGCGTGGCGCTGTTGGCCATCGGCGCTCACAGCGCCGCGCGCGTCCCCGATGATTTGTTCATCGAAGACGCGAACGATAACAAGGGGTTCTTCTCCTTTTTAGAGCCACCGGCGAGAAACGGGCAGGTATCGAGTGGTACGGTGTAGATGAAACGCCGCGCCCGCGTTTCGACTCGCACGCGACGCTTTCGCTTTTTGAACACCTCGCGCATCATTACACACGAGCGCACCGCGATGCGCCTCTCTCTCTCGCGCGCGTGCTCGTGTGTTTCCACGTGTGTAATAATTCCACCTCTCCATTTCATAGTAACTCCTACACGCACGCACGCGCGAGGTTCACGACGTAGCGCCCGACGCGACGCGCCGCGTCCTCATCCCACGCGCCTGGGGCTCCAAGTCGTCACTCAACCGCGCGGCACACTCGAATCGCCGATCGCAGAGTGCGAGCGCACGCGCGAGAACTCACGTTTAGCCATGCACGCTGCCCCGTGTTCTACCGCATCCGCGGTCGTCGTCGCCAACGCCGCGGCGCCGCATCGCCGTCATCATGAGCACCGTAATCCTCGGCGATCATCGGCACCGTCGTTGGCGCGTCATCGTCGATCGAACACCGCAACGGCGGCGTCGGCGGTGCAGAGCAGCGAAGATGAACGCCTGACGTGGGACGAGATCGAAAAGGTTGTCAACGCCGACGTCGTACGGAGCGTCATGACGTCTCGCGTGTTGAGCATCGGCCCAGACGCGAGCGTGTTTGACGCGATGAAGTTATTGGTGGATAACCGTATTTCAGCCGTACCCGTGGTGGATGGCGATAGACAAGTGCTCGGGGTTGTGAGCGAGTATGACTTGATGGCGCGCGTGGGGAAGAAGGAGGTGACGAAATCGGTGCAGGATGACGGCATGTTTCCTCGAGTGGGCCGCTGCGACGAATACAACGGCAACGTCAAGGAGATGTGGAGTCAGTTCCATAACTTACAAGAACGCATGAGCAAGGCGAGCGGAAGTAAAGTGACTGCGGCGATGCATGATGCGACAACGTGTGTACCGGACATGCGTTTGGTTGACGCCACGGAATTGATGTTGCGCGATAACTTGGCGCGTCTCCCCGTGGTTGACGAGCAAGGCAGATTGGTCGGCATCCTATCTCGCGGCGACATCATGCGTCGTACGTTCCAAGCGTTCATGCTCGCGCAACAAAGTGTGAACCAGGAGGAATTCGCGCGATCCGTCATGGCGCTCGATGCGAGCGATCCCGCAATTAACACGCAAATTAACACCAACGCCGCGCTCGACGCGTTTTGCGACGCGACTCCGGATGACGACGAATGCCGCATCTACGAAGATTAAATTCCTTATGAAGAATCACTAGTGACGCGCATGTCACGCGTGATCTTCTCTACGCATTTTGTAACACAACGCATACGAGCCATGAGCGACTCACGCGCCACTAGCCTCTGCCGACTCCACGCCTATGTCTTCGAGGCGCGTCTTCATGCTCACTAAACCCATGCGCCTGGCAACCGCCTCGTCCTCACTCGACGACGTCATCGACGTTGGACATCTGACGGTGGTGTCGTCTCGAAGCGACGTAAACACGCGCACACGCACGTCACATGGCGCGTGACTTGAAATCGTCCGGAAACGCCGCGAAAGCCCGTCGACAGGCTCGACGGAGCGCCAAGTTTAATCCCAAACCGGCGGCGGCGGCGTTGATTAACGTCGGGGATAAAGGGCAATACGACGATGAGTACGCGGCGAATGAGGGCGAGAACGGCGGTAAAGGGAGCGGTAAAAAGATTGGTAAGCGTAAGAAGACGGCGGGTGGTGCCGATCGCGCGGACGCCAAGTCCAGCGGGGCGAAGAAGACAAAGACGGGTGCGAACGGCGGGGACACGAAGAACAAACGCGACGTTGAAAAGCCTCGTGAAAAGGTAGATTTTAGCCAACTCAATCGTAAGGAGGCAAAAGCTAAGAGCGATGAGCTGAAGGCGTTGCGTAAACCGAATTTCGCACTCGTTCAAGAGTTGGCGGTGATGTGGGAACGCATGCGCGGGAAGAAGGTTTCAAAGAATGACAGACGAGAGTTGTGCGACGCAATTTATGCTAAATGCGTCGGCAAGGTTCCCGAGCTTGCCAACAATCACAAAGGGTCGCGTGTGGTGCAAGCGGTGATGAAATACGGTACTCCCGAACAGTGTGACGGCATCATGAGCGAGGTCAAGCCACAAATGAATTTGTTGTCCAAGTCGTTGTACGGCAACTTTTTAGTGCGCAAGCTCATCGATGGCACCAATAAAAATGACCTTCCGGCGCTTATTGAATGCGTCAAGGGACAAATTTCACGATTAGCTCGTCACCCGATTGGTTCTCAGATTTTAGAAGCGCTCTATCATCCCGCAGCGGCAAAAGAAAAGCGTGGAATGGTTTTTGAGTTTTACGGTCCTGAGTACGTGCACTTCCGAGCCAGCGACGACGTGAAGACGCTTCGTGAGGCGTTATTGCTCAAACCTGTGGCTCAGCGCCAAGGTATGCTACGGAACATCAACATGAGTATGATTCCTGTGCTCGAAAAGGGCTTGGTGTCGTCATCCATCATCCATCGAGTGCTGGCGGAGTATTTGGACGTGGGTGGTCCCAGCAGTAAAGCGGAAGCCGCCGGTAGCATCGCCGCCGCCGGTTTGCTCCGCATGATGCATACCAAAGATGGCGCAACGGCGGTGAATCTGATGTTATCTTATGCTGGTGCGAAGCAACGTAAAGGGGTGATTAAGGCTTTAAAAGGACAAGTGTGGAGGGTTGCTCAGGATGATTACGCGCACTGTGTCATCGCGACACTTTTTGATTGTGTGGACGACACGCAGTTGTTGAGTAAAGGGATCATTAGTGAACTCAAGCAAGAAGGATTGGAAGAAGTCATCACGCACAAAAACGCTCGCCGGATAATTCTCCACTTGCTCAACCCTCGATGCACGCGATACTTTCCGCCGCATTTGCTCGAATGTGTGCCCGATCCAGCGAAGGTGAAACAAGATGCTGAGGACGCCGTCGAAGCGCTCAAGCGTGGTGGTCGAGCCGAAAAAGAGGCTAAAAAGGCATCAGGCAAAGTCGGTGATAGCGACGACGAAGATAACGACGCCGACGAAGGCGACGACGACGACGACGATATGGGAGTCGTAGACGATGAGTTCAATGGTGATGCCAATGATGATGATGATGACGACGACGATGACGATTTGGAAGAAGCTCCAGCCGACGGCCCTGACTTTGGTGTCGCTAAGAAGCCTGCAAATGTTCGACGAAGCGAATTGTTTAAGCAAGGCTTAGGTAAGTCGCTCATCGCAACGTGTAGTGTCAACGCAGCATCAATGCTGCGTAGTAACCTCGCGTCTGATGTGATCTTTGAAGTCGCCGCCGGTGGGAACGACGCAGTATTTGCTGAGGCCGTGGGCGACGAAACCATGGTCGAACTGTACGAGGCGATCGCCGAAGCTGTTTTAGAGTCCATATCTTCCGAAAAAGTCGATGAAGAATCGGGTGAACCTCTGGAGCCGTTGCACACCAACTTTTTTTCGTCTCGTACGCTTCGTCGCATGGCGTTGGAAATCAAACATCCATCATTTGTTCCGACGTTTTGGAACGGCGCCATCAAGGATAATTTGAAGACTTGGGTCGATGGGCATGGCGCAAAAGTAGTTGCTGCATTCGTGCGTGCTGATACAGACGCCAAAACCAGAAAATCAATCAACGGTGCGATTGGTAAATTGGTGGATGGCAACGACGCCGAAGCTTGGAGCGAAAAGTTTTTCCGAGCGGCGCCCGAATCAAAGGCGCCCGCCAAGGCCAAGACGTCTACAAAGGCAAAGACTCCGGCAAAGTCTAAGACGAAGAAATGAACCTAAGCAAGTAGCAATATATTGAATAAAATAAATCGTTTGTGCTAATGAAACTAATCATAACCAACAAGAAGGGGTGTGCAGCGGTCATACAAAGTCGGCGGTAGTCGCTCTTTCAAAGCGTCTTGCACTTGCTCGGCTTTATACCTCGCAGAGAAATGAATCAGCAGTATAGCTTCGTTTTCAAATTTGTGCGCTCTGGCGACGATATCATCGATATGCGTATGCCCAAACGACGCCGCGTTCTCTTTACTCACCGAGTCATCAACAAACGTGCACTCCATAATTAACAATTTCGCTTTTAGTGCGTCGGCGTTCGCGGGATTATCCACCCAGTCTCCAGTCGTATCCCCCGTGAATGCAACTTCAGGAACTTCTATTTTATCCGAAATTTCTTCGCCGTTATCGCGCAGTTGCTTGATTTCTTGACCGTCTAGTCCGGCATACTCTGCCTTTAATTTGTTCTTTGTGCCATACACCAAGTATCCCTGACTTGGCACGGGATGCGTCGTCGCAAACGGAGCAATTTCAAACAACTTACTCATCTTAAACCGCTCACCAGGAATAATCCCTATTGCACTATGATTCAGCTCACTGTCATCCAACACGCGAAGGCTCGCTATGAATGCCCCGAACGCGTCGACGCGCTCGCGCGGCAGTAAAATGGTCGGAGGCGCGAGACTCAACAAACTCCTCGTGGCCACGTACATGCCCGCCCCTCCCACGTGATCCATGTGCGTATGGCTTAAACACATCACATCCGCGTACACGCATCGTTGTGGACACCGTCCGCTGTCAAACGCAATTTTCAGCGAGGGTAATATGATGGACGTCTCTTGACCGCCTATGGATATACCTTCAATCTTGTGTCCACCGAGGGTATGTACGACGAAACGATCGCGATCACGTCTCGGTACAGCACCTGCGGGGTCGCTTACAGCACGAACATTATCCTTACTCATGGCGCACGTGGTGTACGTGCGGTTATCGCGCGTTCTGTGTCGTTGACTTCGCCAGAGACGCCGAGTGGCGGCTTGGGAATTAGCGTAGCGTTTCGTCGACGACGACGGCGAGGAAGACGTCGACGGCGTATACGACGATGCTGTATACGACGATGACGGCGTTCCACTCAGCCTGTTGTATTGGCTAAGCATGTACCGCGTCGGTCGATCGTCAGCGAGTGAGGCTCCATTGTGATGTGTGATAAAGTTGTGTTTGATTAGCAGTGTGTGTGTGTCTATGTGTCTACAACTACGTTACTAGGGGAAATGATAAGAATATAAATATGTTGTTGCTCCAAGCAGCGCATTAGACGATATCGATGTCGATATTGTCATCAAAGCTCGTGCTATCCTTGGAGTTGTTCTCAAAATTGATGTCGCGGCTCGTGGACGCCGCTTCGAGGTCAATTCCGTAGCCGATGTTCTTCCAGTCATCGCCGGGGGTTTTAGCGTTCGGTGAAACTAACTGCTTCGCTGCTTTTTTGTGGTGCGTTTCTTGACCTTCTGGGGTCAATGAACCAACACGACGAATGGCATCAAATTGCTGAAACACCTCTTGAGCGAGTTGTCCATCAACCATTGAAAGCGCCGTGGTGGCGACTTCAGCCATCATTTCAACTTGCTTTCGCGCCTCTGCCAAAGCATGATCGGCACGGTCAACAGCCTCTGCAAGAAGCGCGGTCGATCCAACGATTTCAATAAGTTCGTTGTCGGCGTCGAGAAGCCGAATCGGGGATTTCTTGGGGTTTGCTTCCCAGTCATCTGACACTTCAATTTTCGCGACGCCATCCGTGTGGATGTTGTCAAGTGCCATTGCTTTATTGTTTCCTAATTGCCATGTGAGCGCGTGCGCTTGACCATTGAATAATGGTACAAGTAACTCTTCAGTTCTACCCCAGGATGGGAAGAACGTGGCACGTTCACCAGGGGTAGATCCCACTTGCGCCTGCGCGATGACATATTTGTACTCATAGTTGCTGCCGGTGTGGAGAGACATTGTTCCCTTCCAAATACCGCCTTTCGTATACGTCAAAATGAGACCCTTTTGGACGTTCCAATCGCACCACGTACCGACCGCAAGAATTCGCTGACCTGGCTGCGTTTCAAAAGGAATGATGAACTCCACCAAGACGGTGTGGCCTTCCGAAACCTTCCCGGCCGGGTCCGCGAGAGCCTTACGTAATCCATCAAAACTCGCGTCTGACTGAGCACTGGCATTCTCGAGCGCACGTTCTAATTCACGAACGCGCGATTGCATATCCGACGTGCCCGAAGAAATCTGCGGTGATTTACCGAGGACGCGGAACTCTTCATCCAATCGTTTGCGCAATTCGTTGAGGCCTTGTACGCACGTCGCAAGTGTCTCTCTGCACGTCAGCGCCTGCTGATCCATAGCTTCGAGTTCGGAGCCGAGCATGATCGCTTCTTCTGAGCTCATATCACCAATATTATGAAGAGCTTCCAATTCAGCACTTGTTTGTTGTCTTCTGCGCAAAATAATTTCAATTCGTTGCGTCATAGTGCACGCGGTGACGAAAGCTTCGTCGGCTGCATCTGGAATGAATTGTGTCTCGTGTGAATCTAACGCGTAGTTGGGCGAATCGAAACCATCCGTGATATATTTGCTCCCGCGGTTATTCATCGAAAGCTGCATGGCGTAATCATCCGCGAGTTGTTTGGCATCAATCAACTGAGAACGTAACTTGGAGTTCTCAGAAATGAGCTGCGTGGCTTGCTGGTGCGCCTTTTCAAGATCCGCATCGCGAGATCGCATGCGCTCCTCAATACGTAATCTCTTCGAATTTACTGCTTCGAGTTCTTCACGAAGCGACTCGACTTCAGCTTCCACCTGCATCTGACTTGAAGCGCCTCGCTTGAACTGCTCAAGCTGAGATTTCAATTCATCACGCTCATCCTCAAGCGTAGAAATATTTGCAAGTGCGTCCAGAAGCTCGCCATTACGTTCCATCAACGTTTGTTCAAGTATTTGCTTGTCGTTTTGTAGTTCTATGAGTTTGACGCGGAACTCCTCTGCACAAGTTTCGGCGTCAAGCTTGGACTTCTCCAGCACAGGTACTTGCGCAACCAGTGCTTGGAGTCGCGCTAACAAATCTGCGCGCTCACCTTCGTACTC
>JACLAB010000009.1_pt1 | contig 29909 bp, 37 predicted proteins | sample 8027921 | NCBI WGS metagenome assembly JACLAB01 (sample SAMN15725117, study PRJNA655200) | protist metagenome | isolation source: fluorescence activated cell sorting (FACS) single amplified genomes of... | place: USA: West Boothbay Harbor, Gulf of Maine | collected 2000-07-19 | reverse complement strand
CTTGAGCACCTTGAGTTCCTTGAAAATTACTTAATGGTCCTTGAAGTCCTTGATTTCCTTGAAGTCCTTGATTTCCTTGAGTACCTTGAAAATTACTTAATACACCTTGAAGTCCTTGAGTACCTTGTAGTCCTTGGTTACCTTGAGTTCCTTGAAAATCACTTAGTGGACCTTGAAGTCCTTGTACTCCCTGGAGTCCTTGAACACCCTGAACTCCTTGTAAACCTTGAAGTCCTTGTACTCCCTGGAGTCCTTGAACACCCTGAACTCCTTGTAAACCTTGAAGTCCTTGTAAACCTTGAAGTCCTTGTAAACCTTGTAAACCTTGAAGTCCTTGAATTCCTTGTAAACCTTGAAGTCCTTGACCACCTTGAAGTCCTTGAAAATTACTTAATGGACCTTGAACTCCTTGAGAACCTACACCTTGATTTCCTTGACGACCTTGTAAACCTTGATTGCCTTGAGTTCCTTGGAAATCATTAAGTGTTCCTTGTGTACCTTGAAAGTTACTTAATGCTCCTTGAACTCCTTGGTTACCTAATCCTCCTTCGCCGCCTGTTGATCCAAGTTTTTCTCCAGTTTCTCCAACAATAGCATCGCCAAAAACTTCAATACCGCCATAGAACGTGGCCTTTTTATTGAAGAGGGATTCCTTTCCCACTATTGAAGAATTTTTAGGATCTGGTGTTTCTGCCATTTTAAGATAACTCCAATGTGTCGTTTAGGATCCTATTGACAGAACGCTTTTGCCCACCATCAATATAAGTATCATCGTCTCTGTCCAAACCTTCATTTGCTAATTTAGCATCTTCTGATATTTCATTATCAACTTCATTACCAAAATTTCCATATCCAGGATTGGTTCCAACATCAGTTAGTATTTTTGCAGTAGAAGTTGCAAGATCTGATGAATTTTTCATTGCGTGAATTGCTACATCAGCAACTTCGCCAATTGGCAAACCTTGAGATAAATTATTAGATGCAAGATTTGCTGCACCTTGAACCAATCCACCAATACCACCACCTGCTGCACCACTTATTGCCCCCATAGCAATGTCGCTTGCTGTACCCAAAACATTGGGTAGTGCAATAGGAAGCATACCCTTTCCAGATAAAAAATCCAGTCCAACAAAACTTCCATCAAAAACTCTTGCTCCAAATTGTTTTGGATCTGGCAATAAATTGCCCATAAGTCCTTTAGTTTCGCACCTAGTTCCATTCAATAATACTCTCTGTTTCGCATTCAGATTAATATTTCTTCCTGCTTTTATATCAACATCTTCGTCAGCTTCAATTACAATATTCTTACCTTTAATTTTTACAGACCCATTTCTCATAGCAGTAACTGTGACATCACCGCTCATACCAGTAATTACAATATCAACTCCTTCAGACGAATCTTTATTTCCCCCTACAATTTCAATATCTTTGTCATTATAAACACTAAATCGACCACCTTCACTTAATCCAATATCACACTGATTATTTTCTTCCGTAACACCATAAACATTATATACCTCAGATCCATTCGCACCTATTTGGGGATTATTAGTATCAAATCTAACTTTGGAACCCAGCGATAAGATGTCTCTTTTTTCCCAATTGTATCTTGAACTTGCCATATTATTCTATACAATCTACTACTGATTTAATATTAACCAATTCTTTTAATTTATTAGGATCTATTTTACCATCAGAAGTTGCAAGTAAGTCTCTATTAAAAGGTATTCTACTTAAAACTGGTCTAAGAATTGCTCCTGAACCGGTATTAGTTCGTATGCTAATATTTAACAATTGATCGACCGGTATATAATTATTTAGTAATACATCAGGAGTAGATATTGTGGTTGATGCAGTTGATGCAGTTGATGTGGTTGGTGTAGTTGGTGTAGTTGGTGTAGTTGGTGTGGTTGGTGTAATTCCAGTATTAAAAATTTCTGGAGAAGTGATGTTAATGTCTATAATAGATCCATCATCATCTATAACTAAGTCATAAACATTTCCAACTTCATCTATAGCATCATCAGTTGATTCGTATCCAATTCCAGTAGATTGGACAATTACATCAGAAACATAAACAGGAATATCACTAGGATTAGTTTCTGCTATATTATTTCCAATATTAACGTTTGAATTTCCCACAGGATAATTTTCTCCGGGAGAAACTACAAAAATTCCATCAACTTCGCCATTTTCATTTATAGTAGATCGAAGAACAGCACCATATCCTTGTTCGCATTCATCTACAACTTCCAAAAATGGTGGATATTTATAATTTTTACCTCCAGATTTAAGTATTGCTCCTATTATACTACCACTCAATATTCTTCCGGTCGCATCTTTTTCAAATTCTCCCAATACTATGTCAGCTTCAACTCCTTTGCCCATACCACCAAAGAATTTTATTCTAGGCGAAGAATTGCATGATGTTATAGGTCCAGTATAACAACCACTACTAGTTTGAGTTGTTATATCAGAGAAAATATCAAACCCTACTTTCACTCCTTCTACACCACTTTCAATTTCATCAACTAAATTCTTTCTAGCGGCATTTGCCCTATTCATATCATCTAAAATATTTTTAAAATCTAAAATTTTGTCTGCCACCATATCAGGGCCAATACCAATTCTCCATATATCAGTATTATCAATAGATTTATTTTTATTTTGATTTAAATCAAACAACCCACTAATTCCCTTAAGTGCCGCAACTCCACTAGTAAGAAAATTAATAACATTAAACCCTGCAGATAATATTTTATTCACACCACCCAACACACCAGAAATTCCACCTTGAATTTTTCTTAAAATTTCATTAACTACTGATGCCGTAACTTGTACCGATACACACTTTGAGGGTCTTTTTACATTATCAACTACATCAGATAATAAACTTTGAACAGTTCCAAACAAACTGTTTATTACCATTCCAGGTAATCTTGGTATCATAGCTTGAAGTGCTTTTACCGGAATGACCATTGCCTGTTGTGCAAGAACACCAGCAAGATGAGCAGCAGCAGGATTACCAGTTGCTGCAAGAACTGCAGCATAAACTGCCCGATAAAGTGCTTTAAGACCTTGCTGAAGTATAGAAATTAGTCCATTGTAAAGAACATCTATACATTGTCCAACAATACCCTCAGCAATACCCATGATCTTATCAGTAGATCTGCTGACTTCCGCAACTTTATTCAGAATTTTATTATATGGATCATTTACTTTCTTAATTAAATTATATGTCTCTGCTTCAATTCCTTTTGCAGTATTATCATCACCAGCATTTGCAAGTACTACCTTTTTCCCTATTGCAGTACTATAACTTACTTCATCTTTTTCTGCATTCTTATTATTTAATTGATCGATAGTTTCTGTAGGAACTTTTCTTGGAGATTTTTGTGCTTTAGTACTATCTTCATTTTCTTCTGATGGGTGAAGAGTTCCATTAGGTTTTTTGACCCTATCAGTATATCCAGTAAATGGCACGAATGGTGAAGAATATGCTGCAGAAGTAACTTCCCCAGTTCTACCAAAACATCCCATAATAACTGGAATTTGAGAATTATCACCATCCAAAAAGAATCCTAGGACAGTATCTCCCGGTCTAATTTTTGGATTTACTGCATAATTTGCTGCACCACTACCTGATGTTGTGGGTAGCATAACTTGCGCCCAAGGTAAATCATCATTTGAAAGTTCACTTTCGTTTACTGGATGATACCCTAATATTCTAACTTTTAATCTATTTCCCCATCCACCACCATTCGATTGTTCTTTTTGGGATTTGATTGGAGGAATTTGTCCAATCCACCATCTAAATCCATCTCTTCCTAAAAAATTACTCTTAAACAGTGATTCTTCTATCATTTTTTCTTAGCACCAAAACTATCTCTGACTAATTTTAATGATGTATAGGAATTAATTGAATCAAAGTGATGACATAATTCCTTTATCATATATAGACCACTTGTTTCAATATCATATTCATCTTGATCTGAAGAACTAGATCTTGGGAATTCACATTCAATTAAATCTCCAGCATTTAAATTGGTATTTAATGGAACTTGCATATTTAATCTCTGTGTCAACAAAGTATTATATCTCATTAATGATTGAGATTGATATTGGGAAGGATCAGAATTTTCTTTAGTTGTGACTTCTTTCTCCATAGTTCCAATATCTAATACCTGAGTAATTAATCGTGATGGATAATCTCCGAGAGTTTTATCAGATCCTTCATTCATTTTTGGTAATTTAATATTATCTCCAAGATTTTCAACTTCATTAATATAATCAGATTTTTTAAATACACCTTGCTGTAAAGTTGTAAATGAGAAATCTAGAGGATTAAAATAAATTCTTTGAGATGCATAAGTTCCCAATCTCAAATTCGCAAGTAAATCTGAATTTCTTTCAATATAATAATCTAATATTTTAAAGTCATTATTTTTTAATTTATCTTCAGAGTTGTATTTTTCATTTACTTCAGTATATTTGTAAGATGCTTTTGGTGTTTGCTTATTGAGTTCGTCAATAGATCTAAATTGAAATCCCTCTTTTGTTTGATAGAATAAAAACCCTGCCGTCCCATCTTTAGAAGCAGAAGGAACACCTTTTGAAGCTAACCATGTCAATATCGTAAATGGTTTTTTCATATTACCAATAAAACCATAATTATTAGATGTTTTATCAATACTTCCTATCTTATTAGTCTGTAAAACATCAGTTAAAATATTATTTACATGTTCTGATATATTTTGACTTTTGGCATATTTTCTTGTTACTCTAGAAGTTTCATTTGTAATTGCTTCTCTCGAAACTAACTGTAGTGTAAAAGATTCAGAACCTTGGGTTTTTTCAACGTTACTAACTGAAGAAACATAAAAATAATCTTCAATTCTAGATGCGAAATCTAAATCTATATTTGAGTTTGTATTGGCACTTATTTTTAATGACAACCTTTCGCCACCTCTAAGAGGTAAACCATTATAAATGCTCTGAAAAACGCCATCTTTTTCTATAGATTCTGCGGTGTTATTTACTACTAATTTTGCAGTAATTACTGGAGAAAATATATCTTCAAAATATTGAAATATTAATGCGCCAATTTTAAGATCTACAGATCTAGATTGATCATTAGATTCTAATATCAATTCACTATATATTGACTTGCTAGTTGCATCCATTATACGTAACTAAGTTCGAGTAGGATTTTTTGTTTGATAAAACTATTTAACATAGTAATCTTGTTGGGTGAATTTGATGTAGTTTTTGAAGCAATATTTGATAATGATTGTGGTAATTGTGGTTGAGAATTTGAAGTATTTAAAATAATAGTGTCTCCTACACGTTCTTCAGTAACAGAAGCAACTTTATTTGTTTCATTGCCCGTAGTTGAAGATTTTAAAGTTGGTGCAACAGATCGTGCATCATTTAAATACATATTATACTCTCTACCACCATATACAGTCCAAGCTTGATAATTTTGGAGATCAAATATAGTCTTTGCTGCTTTTGCATTTGTCATTGGATCATAGAGATCATTAACACTATCGATATCAAATAACCTCAACCTCTCATCTTCAAGAGGACCTGTCATATTAATTTGCCATAATCCATATGATGTTTCCCCATTTTGATTATATAAACCAGATTTAATTGTATCGTTAGAAGAATCGCCTCCAGATTCTGCCATAGCAATTGCTGCCATTTTTATCGATTGCTCATCATTAAATCCTACACTTTTTGACAATTTAATTAAACTTGCAATATCAAAGTTTTTTCCCGATGGCATAAATGATGTTTGTGGTTCTACTCCTCCAACTTGTTCTTCAACCCAATTCCTAGCGTCATTATACATATCGCCAATACCTTCAATCATACTGCCAAATGTTTCACGTACATTATCAGGTATCTGACTGATTGGATTTGGATTATTTGTGGATGGAGTCGTTGTTTTAGTTGCTTTTACATTTCCACCTTTTACAATGAGTTTATCATTTATCAGTCCAGCAGGATTCATAGTTTCTGAAACTTGAGATGATCCAAAATCATATTTTTTTGCATGATCTATATGTAAATGTGGTCCTGTCGATAGTCCGGTGCTGCCACTTCTTCCCACAACTTTTGCATTGCCATCATTTCCGGTACCTGCACCAACTTCTTCACCTTTTCTAACATTTATAGATTCCATATGTGCAAGTTTAACAAATGTCCCATCTTCTAACTGTATGACAACAAAATTTCCATAACCACCATTTTGACCATCAGGATCATTAGAATCCCCCATAAGTCCAACATCAACCACCGTACCGTTGGCGACCATAGTAATTGGTGTTCCCTCAGGTAGTGCATAATCTTCTCCAGTATGTCCCTTCTGCCCCTTAACACCATGAACACGACTCGAACCTCTGGATCCCCGCCCTCCTGGACTATATTGTCCGTAATCTACTCCGCCAACATCTTCTAATTTTTCACCACCAGTAGAGGTATAAGATGTTGTTCCTCCTCCTTCTGTAGAGGGTATTTCTTCTGTAGTATCTTCTCCATCATCATCATCATCATCTAATCCAGATAAAACTGCAAATGCATCAGTTATGTCATTTTTAAGAGAATTGAATGATTCTGTTAATCCATCTGTAGCATTAGAAATTTCACCCGATTTATCCAAAAAATCAAAATTCATTGTGTTTTGGAAAACTCCATTAAGAATATTTCCAAATTCTTTCATTATATTAAAAATTTTGTTTGGTGCATTATTTAATATGTTACCAACAACTCTAATACGATTAATAAATCTTTCACCTTTATCAATCCACTCAGGAAGATTATTAATCAACCATCCCAACGTGGTCCAACCTAAAAATTTTAATATTCTTTCAAGAAAACTTCCACCAGAAGTTTTTAATACTTTAGATCCTGGTATAACTGATCTAAAATTAATTGATGATGCTTCTATTTCCGCTTCTTTTACATTTCTTTTTTTTACTTCTTCAGATCTCAGTTTAAAAATTTTAGATTTTTTTGCAATAAATGATTTCTGCCTTGTACCATTACTTAATGATTTTGAAATATTTGAAATAGACTTCTGTGTCGTACTAGTAGATTTGTTTATTTCAGTAAGAGTATTTCTTAAACTAAAAATCCCTTGAGTTTGTGGTGTTATTGCCGAGACTGGAATTGCCATGTTATACTACCACGTTATATGAATGTAGAGAATATAATGTATAAAAATTTTCTGGATTTGAAGATGCAATAATAGGAATATCTGTCATACTATCATCAGATTGTATGCTTACCGACGTTGGACTAGAGGATTGAGAAGTATTTGTAATAATTATTGGTTTTGATTTTGGCAATCTAGCAACAGGATCTTTCATTATCCTAGATTCTGGATTTGGATTAATAATTGGTGCTTCTGTTACGGAAACTGGTTCATTTGGAGTTGAACTTATGGTTGGTACTTCTGTTACGGAAACTGGTTCATTTGGAGTTGAACTTATGGTTGGTGCTTCTGCCATTGGAGAAGCATTAGTAGTGGTAGTACTTGTTACTTCTTGCGAACTATTTGAAGTATTTGTTAAATTAGAAGATGATTGAACATTTGCAGATTTTGCTTTTGGTATAATATTACCCCAATCATGACCTTGCTGATTTGCATGCTCTATAAATAATATCTGTTTTTCTGGAGATAAGTTATTAAATTCACCTCTAATTTTACCTTTAGCAAACGGTAAATTACGCTGATTCCATGCCTTATTATATAATTTAAGTTCTTCTTCATTTAAGGATTTTTGAGTAGTAGGTTCCACATTATTATAATTTTCATTACTAGGATTTTGATTACTCTCAGATTCTTCAATAGTTACATTTGTATTCGGTTTATTGGACTCTACACCAGTATTTTGTTCTGTAGTAGTTGGTGAAGTAGTAGTATTATTTGTAGATTCTTCAGTTTCTTTAGGTTTTTCATCAATAAGACCAACTCCAATTAAATCGAGTAATTGCTCTGCATTATAAACTAAACCTGCCAACCTTGCGATTCTTCCTAAAGGTGTTAAAGAAACTGCACCTATTATAGCCTCAGTATAGTTTCCTTCTGCTGCCTCAAGACCAACACCAAGAGCAGTTAAAACTCCTCCAATAAAACCAGGACCTTTAGGTACATTTCCTGTGCGCCCCCCACCCCTAGGAATATTTTTAGTAGCAGCAGCACCTTGCAATAAGTTTTTTAATGCTCGAAATGGTTTTCCAATTAATACACTACCAATAACTTTTGAAGCTGATACTATACTATTAACTATAGTACCTATACCACCTTTAAGAAGTAAAAGTACATTTATTGCATTTCTAATTCCTTCTAGAAGTTTATTTTTTATCTTTGTAACTAAATCTGTATTACCCTTACTCTGAGATTCAATTAACTCACCAACATTTGAAATTAACCACCCACCAAATAAGTATAATAATGATTGCCCTATTCTATCAAACAATCCCGAAGTTTTTCTTGCAATTGGTTGTGCAGCAATAGAAAAAGAGCGATTTATTTTTTCCTCAATATCTCTTTCCTGACCACTTCTTAGTCCTTGTTCAGCAAGCAATCTATCTTGATTTTGCTGAGATAAAAGAATATTTTGATCATTCGTAATATCATTTTGCAATAAAACTGAAATATTTTGTAATCCAGAATTTAATAATAAAACATTACGTCTTACTTCATCAAGACCTACTTGCAATCCTACAAGATTTTGTTGGTTTTGTTGTGTTAATTGTAATGTTTGTACATCCGTTACGGTTGGTTGGGGAGCCACCATTACTGCTGGAGAATTAACTCCACTAAAAACATTTCCACTACCTGCAATAGTTTGTCTAGATTCTTGTGATAGTGGAGATGTTGTCAGTGGGGTTACTTTAGGTGCCATTACTGTTCTTTAGATTTTCTTCTTCAATATATTGTTGGAGAAGAGTAACATAAACCTCTCTTTCCCAAGGAATCATATTTTCTAACTCTGTTAATGAGTATTTATGATGTTGCATCAATGCAAATGTCATTTTATAATATGACGCAAGACTTTCATGCGTCATAGCTAGGCGAAAAAAGACGAAAGTCCCTCCATTACAATCTCACTCTCAACACCAGTGTTTGGATTTTTTACTGGAATTGTATGACGGAGTTTTGGCATGGTATCAAAAAATCTTTCAATTTCTTTGAATTGCTTTGAACTAAGTTGCTCAATAAAATCTTTAAGTTCTTTCTTAGTACAATCTTTTGAAGACCAAGATTCTTCCTCATTATAAACTTGATCGATACAAGAACAAATAATATCAAATGTATCATCAACGGATACGCCATCATTAGAAGCAAAATTGCCTTTGATGAACTCATTCATTGAAGGATATCTCATCCTTATAGTCAAGTCATCATCTAATTTTATATCTTTATTATGATCCTTACTTATCTCAACTCGAATATCATCTAAATTGATACCTACAGGAACTTGTGTTTTTCCATCGTCGGGACATGTAATAAGAACATCTACGGATTCTCCAACAGATTTTCCTCTAACGTTTAAAAACAAATATTCAATATCAAAAGTTGCCAAGTTATCAACCTTTACCCCTCTCGTAATAATACAATTTGAAATGACATCTCTGACTGCATTGGAGATTTGTTTTGGATCTTCACTCTCCATAGCAATAATTAAGATTTTCTCTTCCTTAACAAGAAATGGCCTGTATTTAATCTTCTTCTTCAAAGATGGAAGTTCCAACTCATATGTTGGGGTAGACACTTTTGGCAAAGGCATAATAATTTATGATCTAGTAAATTTATTTAGAATGATTTTGTATCACCTTTATTGCTCGCATATACTTGATCATTTACAATTGCCTCAGCATATGAGAGACCTTTAGGAATCCAAACAATTCCAGAAGTTCCTTTTTTAGGTGTTCTACTTGGTATTCTACCTTCTATTGGAATTCTTTCACCACCCTGTGATTGATTATTATTTTCATTACTGCCAATATACTTAGAAAAACTGGTTGCTTTTCCAGCAATATAACGATCATATTCAAAAGTTGCGGCAACTTTCAATACATCAGACCCCTGATAAGAAACAGGAATTGCTGCAATAGACTGCGGGAACATTCCTCTAAAAGTATACTCAATATCTCTTCTATAGTCCCTATCAAACTTGATAATTTTAGTTTCTGTTGATTTATAGTCATCAGGATATTGCATTCTGATGTAATAGTCATCATGCAACTTTCCAATAGTGTCATCAGCACCACTAGAAATATAATCCATCCAATGTTCTAATACTTTTATTGTATCATATCTATTATCAACATAAAATTCCATTGTGATATTATTATACATTCTAGTATGTGCAATCTTTTCACGAATGCCAATTTGGGGTACTAAATCTGAAGTTGCATATGCGGAAGTAGGAAGAGTTGTAGAAAAACAAAGAAGACCAAAATCATTTACACAATAGTATGGTGATACACCCTTCCTAAACAAGTAATTGACTACAGGTCTAGGAATTTGAAATCTAACTTCATAGTAAGATGTTTGGGCAAGATTGCCAAATAATGTTTTTGCAGTATATGGTTGTATTGGAAACGGCACTCTAAATACCTACGTCTACTCTTTTATTATAAGTATTTAGATGGCATATAGAGGAAAATATCAACCGTCATATCCTAAAAAATATAAAGGGGATCCTACAAATGTTGTGTATAGATCTTTGTGGGAAAGAAGATTTATGAATTATTGTGATAATAATGAGAATGTATTGGAGTGGGGAAGTGAAGAAATAGCACTTCCATATCGATCTCCATTAGATAATAAAATTCATAGATATTTTCCAGATTTTTATATTAAAATTCGTGAATCTGATGGATCTATTCAAAAATATATTATAGAAATTAAACCACAAAAACAAACAATTGAACCAAAAGTCCAAAAGAAAAAAACAAAAGGATATATTTTCGAAGTTAAAGAGTGGGTAAGAAATCAAGCAAAATGGAAAGTTGCTCAAGAATTTTGCGAAGATCGTCAGTGGAAATTTAAGATTATTACTGAACACGAATTGGGTATTAAGTAATGGCACTTACAGGATATGAAAGAGATAGTTTAGATCAATATAAAGTATCAGAACTGAGAGAGATTGCTAGTACTTACTATATCACCTTTAAAACCGAATTTGAAAATACAAGTACAAATTATAGTCGTCTCAATAAAGAGCAGTTGATATATGAGATTACTTATGATCCAGATTATCAGAAAGCTAATCCAGACAGAAAATTTAACGATACAATTACAAAATCAGATAATCGAATTATACCGATTAGAAGAGATTTAATTGGTGTTGAAAGACCTGGAGAGTTGATGTATAGAATTGTAAAGGCACTTGAAGATACTAAGGTAAATTTACCATCTCCGGGAAATTATTATACATACATATACAGAGCAAAAACACCAGGAATATTATTTGATCTCCATCCTTTAATTATGGCATCTGAACCAACAGGAAATGGTTTTTTTGGTTTTAATTATCATTGGGGAAAAATAAGACAATATACCTTTCCTGAAGTACAAGATGGATTATATGAAATGACTGTTAGAGAGTTTAATACTCTCAGAGGTGTAAATTATGCTAGATTTATTCAAAATTAACTCTAAATAGTTAAAAAATAAATGTCAACTCAAAATAGGCAAAAACAAAATATATTGAGATATCCAGAAAAAAGGATACAAAAAGATGACGATTATATTAGATTTCAAGTGTTGGAGTATATACCACCAGGAATAGAAGGAATTCAAAAAAATGCATCTTTTAATCTAAGGTCTACAGATGATGCATTTGCAAACGGTACAAGTACACTGTTAGAATCAATAATATTACCTCTTCCAAAATCAATTAGTGATGGTCAAGGTGCAAGTTGGGGTGCTAGTAGCATTAATTCACTTGAAGCAATGGGTGCATCTGCATTAAATGACTTGATAAGCGGAAAAAAAGATATTACGAAGAATTTAATAGAATCAGTAGGGAGTGAATTGGGTGATGAAAACACAAGAAAATCTTTAAAAACTGCTGCTATTGCACTTGGAATACAAAATCTTACGGGATCTGGCGATGTAAACTCTTTAGTTTCTAGAGCAACTGGGAGAATTATTAATCCTAATGTTGAAATGCTATTCGATGGAGTTCAATTAAGAGGTGGATTTAATTTTATTTTCGATCTCATGCCTAGAAATAAAGATGAAGGTGATAGTATAAAAAGAATTATCAGATCATTTAAAAAACAAATGTTACCATCAAAAGCATCTAAAGCAAATGGTGTGGGAGGATTCTTCGTAAAAGCACCAAATGTATATAAATTGGAATATATGAGGGGAGCAAAACCACATCCATTTTTAAATAAATTTAAAATATGTGGGTTAGTCAGTATGAGTGTAGATTATTCTGGATCTGGACAATATGCATCATACCATGATGCAACTCCAGTTCATATGACAATGAATTTACAATTCCAAGAATTATCACCAATATATTCTGATGATTATAAAGAAATCCAAGAAGGAGTCGGTTACTAATGTCTTATTTTAGAGAGTTACCAAATGTAAGATATCAATCATTTCTTAAAAATAAGCAATCATCTCAAGATTATATTTTAGTAAAAAATATTTTTAGAAGAGCAAAAATAAGAGATGACCTTCAAAATGTCTTTACATTGTTTAATAAGTATGAGATTTTAGATGGAACTAGACCAGATTTAGTTGCAGAAGAACTTTATGGTAGTTCTAATTATGATTGGATAGTAATTATTACTTCAGGTATCACTAATATAAGAGAAGAATGGCCTTTATCCAATAAAGATTTGTATGAGTATTCTGAAAGAATATATGGAAATGCATTAAATGATGTTCATCACTATGAAACCACTGAGGTTAGAGATTTAAAAAATAGATTAATCCTTGAAAAAGGATTGGAGGTAAATAGCAATTTTACAATACCACACCCAGATAATTATGGTGGGATATTAAATCCAGTTATAGGTGTATCAAATTATGAATATGAAACTGAATTGAATAATAAAAAATCTACAATATACTTACTAAAACCATCATATTTACAGCAAGTACTAAAAGATATGAGAAATGAACTATTCTATGACGAATCTTCTCAATATATCAGTCAAAAAATTATTCAAACAGAAAATACATATAATACCACAAAATAAAAAAGGGAGGTTTCCCTCCCTATCTCATTTAGTCTGCTGCGAGTGCTGCAAAGTATGAGAGAGTATCATCATCTTCATCAGTATTACTAGAAGAAAGGTTAGTTAATTCTTCTTTCATCGACTGGGGAACTGAAGGTGCAGATTCTCCACGATTCTGTTGACGGAACTCTTCTTCTTCCTGAATAGATTCTTGGTCTTGGAACTTAGTCGTTCCTTTGAGTCCCAGAACATAACCAAGACGCTTATTTAAGTCCTCATAGGACTTAAATTGATCTGGAGAAAGGAATTCTGCAAGTGAGAATTGCTTCTTCCAGATTGCTTCCATTGCCTCATCATCCTCTAGAAGGGCGCAAGAGTTTGCAAACTCTGAAGAGTCATAATTACGATAACCGGCAACATTCTTTGCCTTCAACTTGAAGTTAGCACCCTGCCAGAAGTCAAATGGATCAATTGCTTCCTCGTCCTCAAACTCAGGTTGCATTGCGGCAGTAATCTTATCAAAGATTTTCTTACCGAATTTGTAAAGCATTACTTTACCTTCGTTTTCAGGATTGGCAGGATCCTTGACAACATAGATATTTGAAATATATGTCAGTTTACGTTTTTGCTTACGTGCAGATTCTTTACCAGCATCAGTGCCATTATTCCAGAGACTAGAATTATGTTCACAAATAGGACACTTCTGATTTAAACTGGTAAGACAGTTGTCGATGAGCCAACCACCCGAACCTTGAAATGCATGGGAATACACCTTAGCAAAAGGAATATCCTCATTTTCGGGAGCAGGAAGGAAACGAATAACGGCATAACCATTGCCGCCTTTATCACATTCCAGTTTCCATAGACGATCATCTCCATTATTACCAGTATTATTCATTTTTTCAACTTCTTTCACCAGTTTTTCGGTGAGAGAACCCAGTTTGGATTGCTTCTTAAGATCAGCAAAAGACATTTAGATTACCTTAGATTAGTTTGGATGTTTTGGATGTACTCGGATAGTATAGCAAAAATTCTCTCATTCGTCAATATAGTCTTTGAGAGCATCAATTGTATCATTCATACTACTGAATAAAGTCAGCATATCAGTCTCTGGCGGGAAACCCATCGATGAAACTGATTTGCGTAGATTCTCTTTCATTTCAATTGCCTTTGGGTCATCAGAAAGAGATAATCTAGTATACATCACTTGCTGTTTTTCAAGCAAGGATGAAAGTATTTCAACGTGCTCAAGTTTTTGTTCACGGGACATTCTACTGAAAGTAATAAAACTCTCGTAAATTTTTTCCTGCATTTCATTGATTTCACTCAGTTCTTCCTGAATGATTTCAGAATCAAAAAAGTCACTCATCTACAAGATCCCTTAAAATTTTTTTGAATTTGAACACATCAATATTTAGAAAGGGAGAATATTTTTGGAGTTTTAAACTTACGGTTTCCCATACAGGATCTTTCAGTTTCTTATCAAACTTCTTTCTGAATGAGAATATTCTATCATAGATTACAAAAGTTTCAAGACTTATGTCTCCACCAAGAAATCTTTTTAAGATTGTTGGATGACCTTTCGAGCAACTGAATAGATTCTCTAATTCGTTGTTCGAGAGTAATTCGTTGCTTTGTTCTTTGAACAAGTAAGTCAAACTCTGTTGTCTCTTTGTCCAATCTGCGTAAGTCCTTTCTCCAGAACTGATAATTTCTCCAATCCATACCTGATTTACACTAGTAGATTCTACAAAGTTTGCGACCAAAAAATTAACAATCTCTTCGTCCTTATATTTACGACTTGTTTTTTCGAAGAAATATTTATCGCGCCTCTTATTAAAGGAATTTATAGTAGCACGAACTTTTTTATTATACTTAAAGTAATCATATTTAGGATTTGAAAAGTGATTTTTTAAGGCAAGATATTCACAATAGACTTCAAAAGGAGCCACTCTCAATTTTCACATTTCAACTGTATATATTATATCACTCTTTGTCTACATTTTCAAGTTTTTTCTTCAGACTGGTTTTCTCGTAACCAAGACTGAAGACGATGATGCATTAGTTCATCACGAGAAATCATTGAACTTTTGCAAACATAGTTACACAATACCTACCATACCCATCGTAGTAGTCAGAATCTTTAATAGAGACTTCATTAACTCCATGAGCAATATATCCAGGAATTAATATAGTCGAATTATTATCACATGAAAATGAATAATCATGATCTGGAAAAATTAATTCACCACCCTTGTATTTTTTAGGAGTTTTATGAAAATAAGTAAAGAATATGTATGAAAAAAGATAATCTGTATGAGCATCATAACTTTCTCCATCATGATAGTATCGCAGTTTGGTTAGCAAATCAATATCATTACAAAAATATCTACATGATTCATGAATTTCTGACAACTTTTGCACAGCATTAGTATTGAGAATTTTAGATTCTAAAGAAATAATACTAGAATGAATAAGTTTATAAAAAACCTCATCCAAAACTATTGCAGATGCTTTCGTTTTATATGATTTTTCCGCAGTTTCAGCAGTTTCATACGTAGCAGCGCCATACACTTCTGGAGGTAATAATTTTCCGGGGCGAGTAAAAAATTTAAGTTCATCCCATATCATTTCCAGTTCATCTTCCTCATATACATTTTTTATAATTACATGAGGAAAAGGATCTTTCCGTACTTTTATTTTCATAAAGGTAATTTTGCTTTCGAAGTTGCTTTCATAAAATTAAGTCTTGTAGCATCCCACTTCAGTTTTTCTTTCAGTGGTTTTGATACAAGTTTTGTCACTGATTCTACCTCAACATTATTAACTTCACAATATTGACAAATAGCATCAATATAGTTAATTTTTTCTTCGGCAACAATCTTTTCAATTTCTAATGCAAACTTAGATGGTGTTAGAAATTTATTTTCTATTGCTTTTTCTAATTCGTTATTTACTTTCATAGAATTCCAATTTATCTCTAACAAACTTTCTAATATATTCGGTAAGAAGTTTGATGTACTTTGATTTGTTTCGTTCTTCGTAGACAACACATTCTCCATTTTCACAAGCCATAATGATTACAAATTTTTTGACCGGAATACCAGTCATTTCATACAACATACATCCATATGCAGCACATTGTACAAAATAGTTTTCGATCCAATCTCTTGGTTTCGGTTTCTTAGAAGTCTTAAAGTCAATTATTGCTAATTCACCCTCGTATTCTGCAATACAATCGACGGTTCCAGCAATACCCAACTGCTTACTATATAGGGAAGTTTCCAGAGCATGAATATTATCAATATTCTTCAGAGTATTCTTAGAAATATTAAATAAAAACTCAGAAATAGGAGGAACTTTCGGTAACTCTATATTCTTCAGGTGACACTCAGTAAGAGTGTGCATATCAGTTCCACGACGTGTTGCCGCTTTTGTAACTCGATCTGCTTCTTTATCACCAACTCTTTTTCTCCATTTCACAAAAGTCTCCTTCGTAAAATGACTAGTCACCGAAGTAATAGAAACCAGTCTCAAAAGTGTTTCTTCATCAGGAATAGAATAGTATCTGACTCCATCAATAGTCTCCCTCTCAAGTTGAGGAAGATTCAAATCAACATGATTAAACATTAAAAACCAACTTCCATTTTTGCAATAATATACTCTTTTACAAGTCCAGAGCGGACAATATCTTCGATGCCAAATTCAATAACATCAAATGATGGCATTGAACGAATAATTTTCATAAAATCGAGAATACCATTTTTTTCATTTGTTTTTGTTAAGTCAGACTGACGAGCATCACCACAGAAACAAATTCTGCTGTTTTCACCAACTCTTGTAATTATACTATCAAGTTCGTGAAAATTCAAGTTCTGATACTCATCAACAATAATAATTGCATTATCTAAAGTAGTTCCTCGAAGAAAAGATGTACTCCAAAACTTAATTGTCTCTTGAGATTTAAGATTGCCATACAACATCTCAAAATCAGCATCAGAAGGCATCTGGAACATATATTTTACCATATTCTTATAAGGAATCTGATAAAGAGCAGATTTATCATCATGGTCACCAGGAAGAAATCCAATCTCTCTAGTAGAAACTAAAGAACGAACCATATAAACTTTTTCGTATGGAGTCTTTTCATCTAATACATCTCTCAATGCATTATAAAGAGTAATAAAAGTTTTTCCTGTTCCAGCACATCCGTATGCAACTAAATGCTTTCCTTCTTTATAAGATTTGAACAACTTTTCTTGATTTTCTGTAAGAGGCTCAATATCTACAAGGTAATCACTATTAACAGGTTTTTTCCTTTTCATTTGTTTTGTCGTCAATCCAACTCCAATAGGTTGGAGATCATTATTCCTTTTTTTTCTAGCCATAAATTACTTAGATCCTTAAATTTCTTGCGCCAGGTTGTTTTGATGCCTTTGAAAGTACTTCATTCCATCCAGGATTTTTTGATATTAATTTATCCTTCCACTCACCAACTTCACCTACACCAGGCATTGTTGATGGATCAGAATAATCACGAGTCCAATTAGGATTATCTTTTGTCCATTGAACCCAATCATGAACACTCATCTTTACTTCTTTTTGTTCACCAGTTTCTTTATTAATAATCGGATATGTTGCCAAAATTTTCACCTCTTAATGATATGAATTTATTTATTGCTTAAATGGGAAGATATTTTCATAATATGGATACATTACAGAACCCATTGATTTTCTACCCCCCCAAGTGCTTCTGTACAGATAGGAAATTGCTCGGCAAAGATTTTTTTACATTCTTTGGCAATATCCATATGCTCTTTTTGCGTTCCATTTTTTTCTCGGAGTGCAATATATGTGATCCAAGACCTGCAACTACCTGCCATGTATAATCGAGTAGGAGTTGCTAAGGGAAGTACAAATCTTGCACATTCCTTTGCAATACCATCAGTAAGCATTTGTTGATATAATTCCATACCTTTAGAAAAATAATCTTGCATCAACATTTGATACTTCTGAACTTTAAATTCATTAATATCATCAATAGAATTCTGACGATTTTTGGTATCTTGCCGACGAAGTTCAGGAAGAGGAATATTTGTACTCAACAAAGAACTATCGGCATATCGTTGCGAAAACTCTTGGAATGTAAAACTCCGATGGCGCAAGATTTGAGCTGCAAGTCCTCTTGTAGTTTCTATCTCAAGAGTCATGAATGACTGCTCAAAGACACTCCAGTGCTGATGTTTTACACAATACTTAAGAAGACCAGCAACCTTTGGATTCTCTTGATTGGAGGGATTAGACACACGTGCCACATATCCCATCATTTTCTCTGCATCGGGTGTAACACTGATCAATTTTACATTCATGCTCCAAATCCTTTTGAGTTCTTTTTATCTATATCAGCAATTTGTTGTTTTACCGAACGCAATTGTGATTTCATTTCTTTGATGCTTTCTTCACTGTAGAGGTAATCTTTCTCGATCAGTCTTTCAAGCAATTTTACAAGTTCTTTTGCTTTTTTTGTTTCAGTCATTTTCTTCCTCAAAGACTTCATCATAATCTTCAATATATTCACTATATGGATTATAATCTACCTTATCATCTCTATCAGAATTTACTTCTGCCTTTAGAGAATCCAAAAGAAGTTCCAAATTACGAATAATCAAATTAACCCTTTCTTTTTCCATATACCATATTACTTCGATATCATTATAGCATAAAAAAAGAGGGTCTTGCAACCCTCAGGAAAGTTAAGTGCGTTAATTATCAACTTTTAGATGCAAACTTGCGTTCGATTTTGATACCACGATACATGAGATTGTGGTTACGAGTTGCGGTTTGCTCTGCCAACACAGCAGCTTTGTATGCTTCTGGGTTGTACTTAACACCACGATAAGTGATAGTAGACATAATTTTACTCCTAAAGTAATTGGATTTTTAGGCCCGTTCCTTTAGTCGTTTGCGTCCCAATAACATTCAGGATTTGACTCCTTCATTGTCTCAACTAACTCAACCCTAAAGTCATTACTAATGTTTTCATTTGTCTGCATTCGCAGTATGATAGCATCAGTTTGCTGACAGGTGAGAGTTGTGTAGAATAATAGTTCTAACATGGGATCAACGGAACCGTTGCGCGACTTACTTGCGTCCGATCTCTCGGATGAACGTTAGGTCTATTATAGACCTTATACTGTATTTAGTCAAGAGGTTTCTGAAAATCCCTACAGACCAAAAAATTGCCGGGATTATTTCCGCTTTTTGGTTGGGGGTGGTGGTTCCAGTCCCCATAGTTTTGGATTGGTTCTTCCCATACCAAAACCAATACCTTTTAAATTCTCACGGAACTTATCCCAGTACATATTAAAAATACGAACTTCTTTCTGACTACGAGTCAAATCATATCTCGTTTCTCCATCAACCACATAAGTGATTATCATGGCATCATAAGGACAATCTTTAGTAGATACTTGTTCCCAAGTTCCATTCTCTATCAGAATGTCGCATCCATATACGGATTTAGAATTTTCTTTTTCTGATGGTGTCCATGAAGTCATAGACTGTTCCTCTATTGTAGGTTCTTTTTCAGAAATTACTGTATTATTACTCATAGTGTAAATCCATCACGCCATTTGATTTCTGGATATGCTTGTGCAATATGCTTTCGATCAATTTTATACTTTGTTTGAAGTTTTTTATCTTTACATAATAGTAAGATTTCTGCTTCTAGTGGATGAAGTCCAGAAACAATATTAATAAACATTGTTTCTCTACGAAGACCACTCAAACTATCATTACCACCTTTCAAAAAATTATAAAACTTACTATATTCTCTACGTATAGAAGAATGACCTTGATCTTGAGAACCTAATGATCTACTTCCAAGTTCAGACATTTTTTCTACTGCATCCGAAATTTTTTGCCCAAGTGTCATACTAAATGATCCTTGTTCATCAGTTCCTGCATAAGGAACATCACCTTCTGGTAAAGCAGAAACTAATGAAGTATCATAGTTCCAAACAAAAATTGCAACTAATGAATTATGCTTATATTTTTTAAGCACTTCAACTTTTTTTGCAATTGTTCTCTGACTTGATATCAATTCCAGAACTTCAAATGCGAAAGGATTTGCTGCAAGTTCTGGAATTGGATTATTAGTTTTCTTTTTAGTCTTTGTTGGTGTGCTCATCTTCTTCGTTGTTGTCGTCATAGTTTTCAAAATTAAATGCGATTACTTCATCTGGAATAAGATTTCCTTGCTCATCAAACATTTCAGGATGATATCTTGGTGCCTCCCGATAGTTCATCATGTATTCTCTAGCAGTCCAACCAATTAAAAGTCCTACCATAAGAAATAAAACAATTAAAAATGAACCAAATACTAAACTAGTTGCTAACATTTTCCTTACTCCGGGAGATTACTTCTCTTTTTCTTGTACTGATAGAAAATTCGAAATAGATAGTTACTTCCCGTCTTAGAAAGCAGACCATCTTTTCAAAGATAATATGAAATGGTTTTGTCTGCTTTCTTTTACCCCCATTAAGCATTAATTCAATACCTCGATTAACTTCCGAGGTCTTGTTTTTATTTAGCGTAATCTCAGAGGATTTTTTTCCCTTTGAGGAATCTGATTGTGTCAACACATCCTCCTACAACACTATTATCACAAATAACTTGTGGAAAAGTAGATTGTTCACCAAACTTATCATAAAAATTTTCTTTGGTAAATTCTCTATCCAATAAGTATACCACATGTTTTTGTTCTGTCAACTCTAAAACAGTCTTAATTTTATCACAATAAGGACATCCTGTTTTTGAATATATTATAAATGTCATTTTCTTAAACCTCAATCATGTAAGAACGAACATCAGTCAAATCATCATCTCGTTTCATTATATTAACTACAGATTCATCAATTAAATCTGGATGGTACCACCAATCTTCAAAAGAACTACGATCATTTAAAGATACATCAGATACAAGCATCTTATATCCTTTATTCAAAAGATATTCTCTAGATTTTCTTCTATAACTATCAGTAAGATCTACATAATGATCATGCTCATAAGTGATTAGAGAAAATTTATACTTTTCAAAAGGAATTTTTAAAAGTATTTGATATGTACTTTCAGAAGGTTCACAGTCAATTTGAAGATAATCAAATACAGTTTCCTGAGTAAAATTGGAAAGAATCTGATCATAGTCTATATTCAAAGCATCTTCACATAGAATAGTATTATTACGTTCTCTGGCAAATTGATCACATAAATCTTTCTTTATTTCGATAGAAATTCCATCCCAATGGAATTTAGTTTCAAGTAGTGCAGTATTGTTTTGATAAAAAGGTTGTTGAGCACCTATTTCCAAATACAATCCATTTTTCTTCCCATTTAAAGCAGAAAGAACAAATAAATCTTGAAATGCTTGAGAGTAATTAGCATCTACATTATCCCAACCATTAAATTTAAATCTTAATTTTTGATTTCTATTCTTATTGTATTTCAATTCTTCTTCAGAAATATATCCAGTGGAAAGTTGTAGTAGACTTGCTTGAACAACATCAAAATAATTCTTTTCTTTGATATCTTGATGGTGCTCCATTCTAATTTTTTGTACGAGTTGCCTACATTCACTTTCCTTTCCCCACCACCATGCTGCTAATGATTGCTCATAAAAAATACCCCATTTCCCAGGATATTCAATATCAGTTCTCAATGATTCAAGTTCAAATGAACAATTCTTCAAAGCAAAATAGCATGTAGTGTAACAATCTTGCCACCATTGCATTCTTTCAGCATATCTGGCAAGAAGAAAATATGCTTCCGGTCTATTCGGCAACATCATTTGAGCCTGCCATAATAGTCCTCGACCACTTTGATCTCTTGTACCTTGCTTAAAGTAACAATAAGATCCTTTAATTAGTGCTTCATATCCCAAATCTGGATCAGAGCCAACAGATCTTTCAGCACACCTAAGAAAATATGACAATGCAGGAGCAGTATGCCCAGAATCATAGTAATAAACACCAAGATTAAAATTATTTTCTGGACTCTCAGTATCACATGAATATTCTACCAATAGGTTCTCAAGATCAGTTTTTTCTACTTTTGTTGGAATATTTTTTTCGGCATTTTTCCACAAATCTAAAACTAATTCTGAAGCAATTTTGTGATTATTTTTACTACCACCATTCACATCATCATCACGATTCTCAAATGTAGAAATAAATTTAACATTTTCAACAAATAAAGGAATAGTATATGCATCACCTAAAGAAAAAATTAAAGTTTCTACTAATGGTTGAACATTAGACCCAGGAACTTCTAAATGATATTCATCACCTTTAATGTAAGTATCAATAATCTTTTTAGCATAGTCTCTATTAAGAATATATGCGGTTACACCCCAATCATTCCAATCTCTTTTACGTATCTTTATTGAAGAATATTGATCTCTTATAGTAAGGAGTTGAATACAATCAGCATCTTTTGGAATTTTTTCAATAAATTCATTCCATGTAAAGTTCCAATATTGAATCGTCTCTAAACTTAAATCATCTTCTCCAAAAAATCCATATTCATCATTAGTATTTTCATACCAATCTTGTATCATCTTCAAATGAGATACTGCACATCCTTTAGTACCTTCATTTAATGTGTGTACATATTTTCCCACCACCTTATCATTAGATTCATGAAATCTTTTTCCTATGTAACATTTAGAATCAATTCCACATGATATGAGCGACTCAGTTAGTTCTTCTCTTCTATCAATACTTTCTTCTAAAGATATGTATCTAAGCAATGGAAACTTAGATCTATGCTCTACATGTTTATGGTTAGTAATATAATCATTAATCCATAAAGATAATTTATCCCTGAATACAATATCATTTTCTAAAAGTTGATCAATACTTTTTTTAGTAACTTCAATTTTCATAATTTACCTCAAACTTTTTTTGCTTTGTATAGTTGGTCAGTATACTGATCTATTTCCCATTTGATTTCTTTACAATCTGTATTTTTTTTATAATCTTCAAGACTTCTTTGTATGTGTCTTTGTGCTATTACATACTCAGATTGCCATCGAAGTTGTTCTCCACTATAACTTTTTGATAACTCATTATATACTTGATCATTCATATCTTTATCAGTATGATAAGCTTCAAAATTTTCAATCCTCTTTTTGTCTGTATGTGGAATATGAAAAACTGTGTATGCTTGAGTTAATAATTTCTTTTGAAGACCTAAAGATTCCAATCTATCAACCAGTTCATCATCTTCATTACCATAATACTTAGATTCTCCTCCACGATAACCACCAACTTTTAGAAAATTTTCTCTAGTTACATAAAGAATTCCCCTCAAATAATAAAAAATAGGTTCTTTAGTCCTAGGATCAGATTCATAATCTGCCATACCACATAGAAAAGAATTGTTATCTATTGGATACCTATCAAAAAAATTAAACTCTGAATATGGATTAAAAAAGTAATCTGTTGCCATTGTCATAACGGCATCTCCAGTAGCAATACTTGCCGCCAGATTCAGTGGTTGAGGCATATTAAAGTATGCTTCATTATCGACTCTGATTAATTTGACTCTGGGATCAAATTTAATTATATCATGAATAGATTGATCTGACGACCAATCTACAACTATAACTTCATGTACTTCTTTTTTGAGTAACCATGATTGTATAGATGTATATAATGGTTCAACTCTGTTTTTACATGCACAAATTATTGAAACTTTCATATAGTATAAAATTGTTTGATACAATCACAAGTATATTCAATTTCATTATCAGTTAACCAAGGATGCATTGGTAAACTAAAAATTTTATCTGAATTCTCGATTGTTTTTGGATTATTGTATATATTTAAGTATTCAAATGGTTTAGTTTTCTGAATAGGAACTGGATAATGTATTCCAGTCTGAATACCTTTTTCATCTAGGAATTGTTGAAGTTCTTCTCTACGGTCGATTAGTAAGCAGTAGATATGATAAACATGCAAACCTACATGATCATCTTCTTCTGGTCTCTGAACAAAGTTTGAAATAAAATCATCACATAAAAGTTCATTATATTTTTTTACAATCTCTTGTTTAGATTGATTCCATAAATCCAGATATGTTAATTTTTCGCTCAAAATGATTGCCTGAAGTGGATCCATTCTATGGTTCCATCCAATGTCATCATAATAATATTTTTTAGATGATCCATAATTTCTTAAGGAACACAATATATCTTTATACTCATCACTATCGGTTGTAATAATACCAGCATCACCAATAGCACCTAAGTTCTTCCCAGGATACAATGAGTATACTGTCATGTCAGAATACTTTCCAATCATCTCACCATTTGTCATTGCTCCATGTGCCTGAGATGCATCTTCAATGATCTTGCAATTATATTTTTTTGCAATTTCAGACACTCTTAGCATATTTGTAGGATGTCCATATAAATGAACTGATAATATAATACAATGATCATACTTGTCACGAGTATTATCTAAATGTTCTATGAGTAAATCAAGATCCATTTGAAAATAATTATCATGGTCAATCAGTGAGATGTTAAAGTCTCCTTTGACTTGATAGTAAACTGCAAGAGGATCTGCGATAAACGTATTTGCTGGCATTACAACATCAGTTGTTCCTTTATATAAATTTAATGCCTGAATTGCCATCTTTAATCCATCAGTGCCATTAGAAACACCAATAGAATATTTTCTTCCAGTCCACTTTGAAAAACTAGTTTCAAATTTTTCAAGATATGGTCCACAAATATATGCAGAAGAATTAAAAAACTCCTGAATTTTTGGATTTACTTCATCTTTAATTTGATCCCACTGTTTTACAAGATCATTAAATTTTACTTTCATGAGAACAAATTTTAGTAACAATTTCGGTAAGTTTCTTCTGATCATATGACATCTCAGAAGTTTTGCAATAGTTTAAAAATTCATAAATTGAATTTTTTAGAGGAGAATTTTTATTTTGTTTACTTATAATTTCTCCATCAAATTTTAATAATTGTTTTGAATCATCCCAGATCAAAAATCCCCTTTCAAATTCAAACAAACACTTTCTAAACTTTTTTCCATATTGCCAACTAGAATTTATTATACAATCAAATGTATCATAATTCAAGATACCTACAGAAGTATCATCTTGAAATCCAATTTTGTCTCTCCTATAATTCACCCAAGTTATATTTTCTGGAGAAACATTATCAAAAATATATTGAATAATACTTACGTCGTGAGAAGATAGATCCCATCGTGCATCTACATCATTTCTAACTGGACCAAAATTGAGACGATTCATTTCAATGGATTTAATCTCACCAAAATAATCTTTCAAATATAACTCTTTAATTAATTTTACATCCTCATTGAATGTAAAAATCCAATCAACAAATAATCTAGAATTATTTTGTTCTGACAAATTGTAGAGATATTTTACATCTTGGATGTTTAAGCAAAGTGGTTTTTCACAAAATACATGAACTTGTTTTTTTAGAAAAAATTCTACAACTTTTCTATGGTATTTTGCAGGAACAACTACAAAAGCACAATCAACATTATAATCATAATACTTACTGTCAATAACCTCATCTACACCATCAATGTTTTGTCCAGCAAGTAATGGGTCACATATTTTTATTTGAGTAATTTCCGAAACTTGTTTTAAATTTTTATAAATTATTTTTCCCCAATATCCAAAACCAATTAATGCTACTCTCATTTTTCAATCTTTGATAAGTTTAACATTGTAGTCTATTGTAGATACAACTATAGAAATTTCATCTTCACTAATTATAGATCCAGGTTTTTCAAAACTCTTTATTTTAGTTGAAGTTGCTTGTCGTATCACTTTTCCATCAAACACAGGCATTTGATACACTCTAAAAGTATATGCTCTAAATTGATTAACCACTTCAAATGCAGTTTTTTTGAAATCAATACTTATATTTTTGAAATCAATTGCTGCTTTTGAATAATACGTGGATCCATAATATGGTTGTTCTAAAGAAACATAATGATTGTTAATAATACTATCAAAATGTTTTACAAATAAGTTAAAACCATTCTGCAAATACTTACTATACAGAACTTCAGCAGTATCTTCAGAATCTATTAAAAATGATTCTTGTGCAATTATATTTCCAGTATCAATACCAGCATCCATCTCATGAAGAGTAACACCTGTAATATCTTTTCCATGAAGAATAGGTAAACATGATGTATACATCCCTTTATATTCTGGGAGTAAAGAAAAATGTATGTTGAATAATTTTTCAGATTTAAATCTATCAGGTTTGACAATCGTATCAAACTCTAAAGAGAAAAAATATAAATTATCAACTTCATACAAATCCTCTAAAGATACTTGTGTCAATCCATGATCAATACAATGTTTTTTAAATGAAGGTTGCCAACTATGTTCTCCATTGTCAATTTCAATAGGAACAAATAAAAAATTATCAATTTTATATTTGGATAAGATATAATCAACCGCATCTACCGCGATTTGATTTCTTCCACCAATACAAAGAGTTAAATTATTCATTAGGATCATTCATTCTGAAAAAATATAATTTTTTACAAATTCTTGGTTAACTCTCACAAGATACGCAGCATTATCTTGGAACCCAAATGTAATTAGATAATCCGCACCATACTCACACATACCAACAGCAAACTCAATCTCACCTTCCAAGAAAGAAAATCTTCTTGAGACTTTTACAATATTCCAATCTTTATCCCAGACTACAAAACGATGGCGATATGTTCCATCTTTTCTTCCTGCAGGACTCTTGAAAAGAAAAGTCTCATGACATAATGCAAAATGATACTCACCAAAAGGAAGGACTTGAGAACCTCCCCGAAGATCAATACACCCCAAATCTTTAAAATCTGTAACTACAACTTGTTTGGTAGTTCCAGTTTCAATATCATACTTAACAATCTCAGTTCCATTTGTCCACTTCACAAAATGATATGGCATATCAAGAATTGGCATCCAATTCTTCTCACAATATGATTTATTTGGTGGAGGTGTAGGAATCCTATGTTGATTAATTTCTTTTACAATCCCATCATTAGAAATTTCAATTTCGCAGAGTTCCATACGACCAGTGCCAATAGTATCTAAATCACGGCGAACTCCACAGGTATAAAGTTTATCATCCCACCTAAAGATGCGAGCATCTTCAAGACCCACAAACTCCCACAATTCTTTATCGGGGTGTTTTGATGTGTCAATATGAGTATGCCACTTCAATCTCATATTATTATCCATTTCTCCGATTACATTCCATGTACGAAGACGTAGATCATTTTCTGGGTGAATGTATACAAGAGGTCCCCAAGGATGTTCAAAGATATTTTTTTCTGAGTGATAAAGAGTATAATTAATATTTCTGAGGTTAACAATAATCCTTCCATTATCATTATAAATGGAAGGATTTGTAATTGAAGGACCTTTTAGACTGTCTGATGGGATTATTAAAGGATGTATAGAACCACCATCTTTTAATACTAGATTTACGAAATTTTTAGTCATTTAATATTTTTTAAATAATTTATAATTATCTTGCCATGTCATTTGCACAGTGACATCTAATTCCATCAGCAAGAACATAATGGAAAAATATTTGATGATAATATAGATCATCTTGTTTATTTTTTTTAAAGAAATTCCAAAATCTTTTTTTACTTGGAATTGGCAGTATTCCTGGCATCGCATCTCTCCAGTGAGGTCTTTCGCATCCTTTATATAATAAACCATCACCAGGTTTCAATATTAATGAATGAGATTCTCCAATTACACTAACTTCTCTTTTAGTTTTATCAGTATATATGTCTGGTGTTTTAATTTGGAAAGGCCAATCAGCATCTTTTCCTTTTAAATTTGTGCCGACATGAACAGACACTGAAATTTCACATGCATCACGATCCGAATGTTTAGTGAGTTCTTGTCCCGGATAATAAAATCTATCGTAATAATAGGTATTATACAACTCACGACCAATGATTTTCTCTAGTTTTAGACGAATACCAGAATGAATACTGCGATATTGTGGGTGCCAATATCTGGAAGTAGATCCTTCTACTTGACGTTCTAATGGGTCATATTTAAATTGATCTAATTTTTTCCCCCAATAATTATATTGACCTTTTTCCGAAGGAACTGGAGAATACAGTTCATCTACACTCCATAAATCTTTAATTATAAAGTACCCATTTTTTTCGAAAGATTCATTTTTTGTTGGGGAAGTACCCGTATTTAATCTTTCTTGTAATTTGTTTTGAAATTCATTCATTTGTTCTGACATTTTTACCTCACTTCCAACGAGGACCAACAGTCCAACCAACAATAGATTTGCGAACTCCTTTTGTTACTTTGAGAACACGGTGTTGTGTACGAGAGTCGAATAAAATAACAGTGCCACGTTTACGAGGAGCAAAATAAGATTTTCCAGATTCATCAAGCATTTGTAAATTTCCACCTTCATAATCATCTGGATTGGAAAGTTGCATTACAAATGATAGTTTTCTAACGAGTTCGATATTTTCATTTAAAAAATCTTGTGCCAATCCATCCGCACGATTACCAACACTTACGGGTTTGTACTGTGTTGCTAATCCTGCATCATTATGCCATCCATAAAATTGTCCTTCTTCATATCGAGTATATTGCATCGATTCTCCATCAATACAACGAAGGTCATACATAAAATTTTCTCTATTGGCACGTTCAATATAGTGCCAAAGAAATCCACCAACCCAATGAAAACTTGGAATCCATGCATTTTGAGAGTTTCTTTTGTCTTTGTTTAATGCATCCCCATGAAGTCTAGAATCTTGCATTTGAGGATCAAAAGATGTCTTAAGATCTTTTTCTATAATATCTACAACATCATCTGGTAAATCACTAAAATACCAAAGAGTTTGATATGCCATTCAATTATACTTAATGTTTATACCTAATTATACCATAATAATTAAAATTATGCAATTAAAGTACTGATTGTAAAAACCACATATAATGTATTTTAGTTTCTAGCATCTCTTGGGTAACTTCAACAGTCTCGTCTTGACTTAGAACCTCTATAGCATGATTATATCCTTCTTCATTCCATTCATATTTTCTACGGTACAATATATCATCCGATGTTAATGATGGGGATTCGATTGGAGGTTTCCATTCAAATCTATTTGTTTCCTCAGAAAATAAATTCCATGATGGATGTGGTTGAGCAACAGTAAATATTCCGTCAGGATATCCAGAAATACTATACGAAGATAGTCGATCGACATTAACATATTGTTGACCAATACCCGGATAATGATTATGCTTATTACCATTATATGATACTTGAATCCAATTGGTATCATTTCCATAGAATGATTTGCAGTAACTCACTCCAATACTTTCATTCTCATTTCCATCTGCATCGATGCAGTTAGAATTATCAATCGGATGGACTGCTATGACAATATTATTTTCATCTAAACGAGCAAAATGTGCCATTAAAATTCTCCTATATTATGCTTTAAATCTCATAATAAAGATGCCAGATCCACCAGCACCGATCCGACTACTACCAGAACCTCCTCCACCACCAGTATTTACTGTTCCATTACTATCATCTGCTGGTATAGGATAA